>ERZ791574.7-NODE-7-length-235295-cov-20.742012_pt1 | contig 235295 bp, 202 predicted proteins | sample MGYA00433098_ERZ791574 | MGnify/ENA primary metagenome ERZ791574 (study PRJEB30046, sample SAMN00791933) | human gut metagenome | study: EMG produced TPA metagenomics assembly of the A metagenome-wide association study of gut microbiota in type 2... | reverse complement strand
TAACAAAGTTGTGTGAAAGGACTGTTTTAGGTGTTAATTGAATTCATTCATAGCGTTCACATATTCCTGTAATCCATTAGGTTTACAAGCTAATTCAGCATATAGCAGAGGATTCTCATGTGCCAGTCGGTACAGATACACAATATCATCAGGCGTATCAAGCAAGACAGATGAATTATATTTTTTACAACTGATAGAAAGAGGTGTGCCAGTATATGTATCATTGATGGCATTAACAATAACGGAATCTGTATCAGGTTCATACATGCCAAACAGGTAACAAGGGTTATTTTGTTTCATGATGTTCTCCTTCCCACAGATACTTAGAACCATCAAGCAGATCAATGATGGCTGTAAGCATATTGTTATAGTCGGTTTGCAGTTCCTTGATTTCATCACTTGTGGGAAGATTGTTTAAAGTTTGATGTTCACAGCATTCAGTAAATGCTTTCTGCATTTCAAGTAATTGTAGATATAGTGCATTAACAGTCTGTACAAGAGGATATATAGTTTCTTTCTTGCCGACAACGCAGATGCGGTTATAGATGCAGGAACGGACAAAGTAATCCTTCTTCATCATGCCGCTGGCAAGGATGTGGGCTTCGATTTGTTTGCGTTCAGCATCGCTAATTCTAAAACTTATAGTTGGATGTTTGTGTTGATTGCTCATAGAAAAGCTCCTTTCATAGTGGGTGTGGCAGCAGGCACAGTTAAGCACCCGCAAGCCACATTTGATTATTCGCTTTTAGTAGTAAAAGTAGATTATATCTGCCACGGATTTCGTAGATGCATAATTGAATAATTGCAACTAATTTGCTACTAAAGTTTTTGAAAACGATATGAAAAGAGTAATATTAGATGAAACAGATGCGGTGGAATGCCGCATAAAATCAGCATTTTTAATTTGCTGATACTTCCTTTGGGAAGAGTTTGAATAATACACAAGAGCCAAGAAACGTTGAATTTACGGCGTTTCTTGGCTCTTTTTTTGTCTGGTGACAATAGAATGACAATAAAATTATTTAAACATTGAACAACTTAATGTTAGATGTAAGTGTTTTGAAATTGTATTTTTTTATAAAGTCTTTGATGCGTTTTTTGTCTTCGTCAGAATAATATGAAATATTCCATTCAGCATCAGGAAATATTTCTGTTACTTTAATAAAATATGGAACATCAATGTTGCTAAATGAACAGCCCAATACATTGATTATGATTTCCTCGTCATCATTAATTTCAATATTTTCTAGAAAATTGGAAGTATCCCATAGATAATCTTCAACATTTTTTTGTGTTTCTGATACATATTGTGAAATCCAGTCTATAATGTAATGAGAATCGTCATCATATGTTTCTAAAGCTTCGATTTGCTCTGATGCAGAACTATCTCCATGACCAAATTTTGGATACTCTTTTGGATTTCCTGCTTCGCCATGGGGATAAAAGATATGGCTGTTATCAATATTATACATTTTTTGTAATGTATGAGTGTAATTAAATACAACAAAGAATGAATTATTGTTTGGTATTGGATAAAATGGTTTTGGCTGTTTATCTGGTTTAGTTGGAAAAATATTTTTTTCGATGGATTCGATCCAACTAATAAATGCTTTTTGTAAGGGTTTATATAATTCATAAAGATTCATGTTTTCTACATAAACGTCATTATACCATGCTGGATCAGGGTCAAAAATCCCTTCAAATTCACTCTTCGTTAAGTCTCTGGTTTCTTGTATGGTTCCAAGTTTATTATATATAAAACTTGAGTCTATTTTTGATAAAGTGTTTTCAAAGTCCATCCATAATTCAATTATTTCTTCACTTTCTGAATCATCGTAGTATGGTCCATTATAGTCTGAGTGTATTTCTCCTAAACCATACATTTCTATAAAACGATAATAATATTCAGGATAATTTGTTTTAAAGTATTCTTTAAAATCAAGATATCTAGTTGGTAAATTATGTGCTAAATCAAAACCATTTCCTATATAGTATAATTTCATAGTTGGTCTCCTTTGTAAAGTTTTACTCCTTCTTCGGTTTCCTCTTCCTCTTCACATAAGAGAAATCAGGAAACAAGTCTTTTAGTGCTTCTGCAACTTCTTCATTTTCAATCATTTCCTGAACCATTAACTGGTCATCGTCATCTAAATCAAGAGATACGGAATAAGATTTATCATTATCAATAGGATTTGCCGGGAAGCGGATTTCCTTCTTGTAATAATCACTTTCGGTTATCTCTCCATCCTCTAACTTATCTCTTAATCTTGCCCAGTATTCAATCATCTTTTTGAATGCATCTAAATCTTCCTGTGGACGAGGTCCGGTACAAGGTGGTCGGTCTTCAAACTTTAATATTACCTCGCCGTCTTTAATGGTAGGGCGTAGTCCATATGCCCACTCTATATCGAACAACACATGGAGTGCACTAAATATATTTGCTACATCTGGGTCAGACAATGCGAAGAAGCTGACACCCAGATGGTTTGCGATATTCAGCAAGGTGGCTTCGTCGGGATAACGGTTTCCTAATTCATAGTTTCTTATGGTGGATTCATTTAGTCCACATTTTTCAGCTAATTCCTTTTGCGTCATATCGGCTGCAATGCGGAAATTTCTAATTAATGTGCCTACGCGGCTAGTGAATTTTTCGCCCATTACAAAAGCTCCTTTTTTTAAAAGCTATATACAGTATATCACTAACAGTGCAAAAATGAAATGCTTTTTGGCAGAAAGTATTGACAGTACAAAAACGAACTGTTATTATAAAACACAACACAACCGTTCAGAAATGAACTGAATAATAAAAATGCAACGGAGAGGAGGAAACAGCTTATGACGAACAAACGATTTATTACAGCAAAAGATGTAGTGGAAGAGCTTGGAGTCTCGACATCATATGCATATAAGCTCATACGCGAATTAAACGCAGAGCGAGCAGCAGATGGATTTGTGACAATCAAGGGACGAGTCAGCAGACAGTATTTTGATGAACGAATCTATGGAACAACAGATAAGAAAGAGGTGGTTTGATGGCAGTTATTAAAAACCAAAAGACCGGAATGTGGGAGGTCAGGACTTATTACAAGGACTGGACCGGCACACGAAGGCAAAAAACCAAGAGGGGCTTCGCTAAGAAGAGCGAGGCCCAGGAATGGGAACGTGCTTTTAAGCTGAAGGATGAAATGAATATCAATATGAAATTCAAGGATTTCGCAGAATTGTATCTTTCGGATATTCAGCCAAGAATTAAGTACAACTCGTTTCTGACAAAGAAGCACATTATTGAAACAAAGATTTTGCCATACTTTGGGCACAGGAAGTTGAATGAGATTCGTCCGGCGGATGTGATTCAATGGCAGAATGAGATTATGAAACTCAAAAAGGACAACGGAGAAGCATATTCGCCGACGTATTTAAAAACCATACACAATCAGTTGAGTGCTATCTTAAATCATGCAGTTAATATGTATGATTTGAAGGATAATGTGGCTCGAAAAGCAGGTTCTATGGGGAAGGAAGAGTCGAAGGAAATTATGTTTTGGACGCAGGAGGAGTATCAGGCATTTATTGAGCAGGTGGCGGACAAGCCTATCTCATATTATGCATTTGAAATTCTATATTGGACAGGAATTCGTGAAGGAGAACTGCTGGCACTGACACCCGCTGATTTTGATTTTGTGAAGAAAACACTTCGTATCAATAAATCGTATCAAAGGCTGGAGGGGAAGGATGTGATTACAGATCCGAAGACACCGAAGAGTAATCGAGTAATTGTTATGCCGGATTTTCTTGCTGTTGAGATTGAAGATTTTATCAGTAGACTGGATGGCATTAGAAATGATGATAGGATTTTCACCATTTCAAAGAGTTATTTGCATCATGAGATGGACAGAGGCGCAAAGCTGGCAGGAGTCAAGAGAATCAAGATTCATGGACTCAGGCATTCACACATTTCACTGCTGATTCATATGGGCTATTCGGCACTTGCGATTGCTGAAAGAGTAGGACATGAGGCAGTTGATATCACTTATCATTATGCACATTTATTTCCAACGGTATAGTCAGATATGGCAGTGCATCTGGATTCAGAAAGGGAGGAACTTATCAATGTCAGAAAAAAATAGAGATGTAAAAAACAGATGGAGAACGGTGACAGTGGCATTTCGCTTGTCACCGGAAGAAAATGAGGAACTTACTAACCGCGTAAAGATGTGCGGGTGCAGGACAAGACAGGAGTATATCATACAAAGTATTCTGCATCAGAAGGTAGTGGCTACAGGCAATCCGCTAATGCTGGTATCATTTCGGCAGAATTTACAGCATATTGAAGCAGAACTGGAACGGTTACAAAAAGTGGACGAAATGGATTCGGAGCTACTGACACCAATACGGACAATGCTGGAGATATTGGAGGCGTTTCGCGAAACGCCTCGTACTCTGGCAGGTATGGAGAGGCTGACAGTTAATGAGGAAGATTAAAAATGTGTTGAATATCGAAAGGAAGCGATTGCCATGAAACAGAAAACATTATTTGAAAAAATAGGTGTTCAGTATGAGGAAAGAGACGGATTGCTTTATCCGTTAATTGCATTAGATATTAAGGAAGATGATGCAAATGTTGGAAAATATGGACGCATGTGGATGCAATATTTGAAGTCAGAATATCCACAGCGGTATCGAAGTTTATTGCGATTCGGGGAACTGAACCAAAAGGCGGCAGAGGTAAATGAAGTGGCTTATGAATTGCTTGAGGATATTGAAACGGAATGGCTGCAAAAGCATAAGCCGAGGAATAAAAATTCTTTTACGGAAATGTATAAGTTGAGAACGGAAGCAAGGCTGATAGCAGAGGAAGTTGTATTACATGATGTGGTGAACTGCTTTCACTAGATGCAAAGGATGGCACGATACATAGCTCATTTATTCCTGCTGGAGTATAGAGATTTTTGGTGTGCTTTGGCAGGATAGGGAGAAAGATGTAGACTTCATATGAAGTGGAGTCGCAGTTGGTAAACAATATGTCGCGTATCCGCGACTATAGCCTCTCCGGCGAGGAGCGCAAAACCCGCTTGCGGGTCTGCATTTTTGATGCCGCAGGTGTCAAAAGTGCTTTTGCGTTACTTTTGACAAAAGTAACAAAACCTTCCCTGGGAAATTTGCTGATATGTGCCGTATCCGGCACGATTACGGATAAGAAGGAGGTGTACGCATACATAGGAAAAGGAGGTTGATTTCGGATGGAAAGAACGATTAGTTTTATGAATGGGGAAGGTTCACTTGGTCACAATACAAGAGCATTTATTGCGGCAAATGTGGATGCTGACAGAACAAAAAATAATATCACTCTTGTGCATGAAGATTTGAAAACGGTATATCACAAATTGTTTGATGATTCCCTTAAAAAGTATAATGCCAAGCAGAAACGCAAAGACAGGCAGATTAAGAATTATTATGACAAGATTTCAAGAAGCAAGCAGGAGAAACTTTTTTATGAAGTCATTGTGCAGATAGGGAACAGAGACGATACCGGAGTAGGAAGTGATATGGCTAATATTGCTGTTAAGGCATTACAAGATTATGTGGAGCTATTTATTCGTAGGAATCCGCAGCTATATGTATTTGGGGCTTATATCCATATGGATGAAGAGACGCCACATGTGCATATAGATTTTGTACCATTTTCAACAGGTAATAAGAGAGGATTAGAAACAAAGAATTCGCTTAAGGGTGCGCTTGCCTCTAGAGGCTTTGAAAGTGAGGGCAAGGGTAATACTGAATGGCAGCAGTGGTCGGAGGCAGAGAAAGAAGATATTGCCATGATAATGCAGAAATATGGTATCGGTTGGAAGAAACTTGATACACATAATCCGCATTTGTCAGTTCTGGATTATAAGAAGCAGGAGCGTAGCCGGGAAGTCAAAGAATTGGAGCAGGAGCTTGAAGATATCGGTGTCGTAATAGAATTAAAAGAAGAACGAGAAGCCCAGTTGAATGATGAGATTCATAAACAACAAATGTGCCTGAAAACAGAACGAGAGGAAGCGGAAAAGACCTTAGCGATAGTAACATCCCTGAAAGATAGAATCATTGAAGAAGGGGTTGCACAAGAAAAATATAATAAAGCTTTGGCTGCTGATAGTCAGGAATTGGAAGATATTATTGCAGATAAAAAGAAACAGTTGGCAGATGTGCAGGTAGCACTTAATAAGGCTCTTGCAGTATTTGAGAATGCAAATGAAAAACTGGCTCAGGCAGAGGAAGAATTGTCAGAGGTTAAAAAACTTAGGGATGACCTGATAAAGCAGGGTGATGGGGATTATTATCTAAAGGAAGAGGTTATCCGGCTGAGGTATGAAAACCAAAATCTGAAAGAGGAAAACAAGGGACTTAGGGAAAAACTGGATAAAGCATACGAATTTATGAAAAAGTTTGTGATTGAAGGAAGGTCGATGCTGGATAAGTTTCTGGAGTGGATTGGCGAGAAGATTAGAGAGGGGAGAGGAAGGTGAAAATTTATCAAGGTGGAGTTGTTGCTCCACCTTGTTTCCTAATATTCAAGAGAAACAATATATTTCATAAAATCTTTTTTGAAATAAAATGCTCTATTTTTGTCGGATATTTCTCTATCATATATATTAGAGAAAATTGGATGATATGGTTTTGAATCCTTCGTTCTGATTTGAATAAATTCACCGCTTGCGGTATGTAAGGTGGCTTTGCTTGATTCTGACAATTGCATATTAAACTGGTCACATATATTGTAATAATCAACCTCTAATTGCTCTGCAAGCTCAGCATATTTTGGTAGAGATAAATCTACTTGGATAGGTTGCAAATACATCCAATCTGCGGGAGAACCATCTTTACTGATAGGTACATATAACAATCGCTGAATTTTTTGATACAGCTTTGTATCTTCAAAGGTACGCTTTGCAAGCAATTCATCGATAATAGATGCAGTTTGGGTGATGAACATAGTTTCAAGTGGTTTTCCGGTTCGGTCACACTTATTTGTTTTTAATTCACCATCTTCAAAATCAAGAGTTGTATTTGAAAGATTCAATCCGATAGTGAGTTCTAATAATTGTCCTGTTCTGCCTTTATTGATTTTCATCATTGCGTCTTGAACTTGCGAAGGAGATAAGTATTCGCTAAATGGGATGTAAGCTAATTTCTCAATTCGTTTTTGTGCTTCGATTAATTTCATCAGTATCAGACCTCCTTAAAAATTCTGTTATTTCAACACCAAGTACATTTGCAATCTGATTGAGTACAGATATAGAAAGGCTCTTATCACATCCGGCAGCTTCAATTTTAGATAGATAGCTGATGCTGATTTTAGCCTGCTCTGCAAGTTGTACCTGTGTTAATTTTACTTGTTCTCTGTAATGTTTTATATTTGCACCTATAACACGGTATAGGTCTGCATCATTGTTGAAATACATATAAAAACCTCTTTCACTATTTGTGAATATTATCGCATGAGAGTAAATAGATATAAATTCACCTATAGTGAAAGAAAATAGCTATGGATTTTTATGAGATTATGCGTTACAATGATAAAATCAAGAAAGTAAAGGAGGCGTGACTTATAAGTTTACAACCAAATAATTTTCAGCTTGAACCAACAACGGTCTGGTCATTTCCGGACAGAGGCAGTTGGGCAACGCACTCAGGAAAGTATCGAGGTAATTGGTCGCCATATGTGCCAAGAAATCTGATACTTCGTTATTCAAATCCGGGAGACTGGGTCTTAGATCAATTTATGGGTAGTGGAACAACCTTAGTAGAAGCAAAGCTGCTCAATCGTAACGCGGTAGGTGTTGACATCAATCCGCAGTCAGTTTCAATTTCTGAAACAAATTTACAATTCCAATGTGAAACAAATTCAAAGATATTTACGCGAAATGGAAATGCTACAGATTTGCATTTTATCAAAGATAGTCGTATTGACTTTATCTGTACACATCCCCCATACGCAAATATCATCAAGTATAGTAAAGGTATCGAAGGAGATATTTCGTTACTTGGTGTGGATGATTTTTTAGATGAAATACAGAAGGTGGCAAAGGAGGCTTTTCGGGTATTAAAGAAGGGCAAAATGTGTGCTGTAATGATTGGGGATGTAAGAAGGTATGGGAAAGTAATACCATTGGGCTTTCGTATGATGGAGTGTTTTCTTCAGGCTGGATTTACAAATAAAGAGATTATCATTAAGGAGCAGCATAATTGCCGTTCTACAGAATATTGGGAGAAACAGAATAATAATTTTCTATTGCTTGCCCATGAGTATATTTTTGTATTTCAAAAGTGATTTGCTTCACAAAGAGTGAAAGTTTTGGTTGTTATTTAGTATGTTTACAAGTATAATAAATGTGTGAAAGTTTGTTCTAAGTTGAACATAGAGAAGAGGAATCAAAATGAGTAATTCGAGTATCGCTCCATTTGTGAAATGGGCTGGTGGAAAGCGTCAACTTTTACCACAGATAAAAGAGCGTATGCCAGAACAATATAATAATTATTTCGAGCCATTTGTAGGTGGTGGAGCAGTAACATTTGAATTACTACCTGCAAATGCTCTGATAAATGACATTAACAAGGCATTGATTAACACATATAAGCAGATTCAAAATGTTCCGGAAGCATTTTTAAAAGCGGTAAACAAACTGGATGAGGAAATGTGGGAGGATGGTAAGGAATACTATTATTCCCTTAGAGAGCATTACAATGATAAGCTGATGAAAGCAGAATATGATGTAGAACTGGCGGCGTTGTTTGTGTTTATCAATAAGCATTGCTTTAATGGTTTGTATCGGGTTAATGGCAAAGGGCTTTTTAATGTGCCATATAACAATAGTCGTAGGGCATCTGTGGATGAAAAGGCTATTATGGAGACTTCGGAATATCTTCAGAAGGTAAACATCATTGATGGCGATTTTGAGGCAGCTTGCACGGATGCAAAAAAGGGCGATTTTGTATTTATTGACAGTCCGTATGCACCGTTAAATCCGACGTCCTTTGAATCCTATACAAAAGAGGGATTTGATATTGAAAGCCACAAGAGATTGGCAAGGTTGTTTGACGAATTAACTGCCAGAGGATGTTACTGTATGCTTACGAATCACAATACTGATTTGATAAAGGAGTTGTATGGGAAAAAAGGCTACAAGATAGACGTAGTAAGTGTAAAACGTATGATTAATTCGGATGCGTCCAACAGGGTTGGAGAAGAAGTGATTATATGCAATTATTAGAGGAGTCGAGATGATGGAGAACTTATTTATAAAGAAAGTGCCATTATATTTCGAGACAGAAGAATCGCAATTGGTGTTGGGTGATTCATTTAAAATTCTGACAAAAATGAAACCGGAATCTGTGGATATGATATTTGCGGATCCACCATATTTTTTAAGTAATGATGGTATTACCTGCCATGGTGGGAAAATGGTATCAGTAAATAAAGGCTCATGGGATAAACTTTCGGAGAGTGGAACCAGCGTCGAAGAAAAACACAAGTTTAACAGAAAGTGGATTAAGTTATGTAAGAAAGTACTAAAGCCGAACGGCACAATTTGGATATCAGGAACATTACACAATATATATTCGATTGGTATGGCATTGGAGCAGGAAGGTTTCAAGATAATCAACAACATAACTTGGCAAAAAACAAATCCACCGCCAAACTTAGCATGTCGATGCTTCACACATTCTACGGAAACCATTTTATGGGCAAAGAAGAATGATAAGAAGTCTCGGCATTTTTTTAATTATGAAAAAATGAAAGAAGAAAATGGTGGCAAACAGATGAAGGATGTCTGGACGGGTGCGTTGACAAAGCCATCTGAAAAGACGGAAGGCAAGCATCCGACACAGAAACCGGAATATTTGCTTGAGAGAATCGTATTAGCTTCTACTGAAGAAGGACAAGTTATCTTGGATCCTTTCTGTGGTTCGGGAACAACAGGAGTCGAGGCTTTGCGGTTAGGTAGAAAATTTATTGGAGTAGATGTAAGTGAAGAATACTTACAGATAAGCAAGAGAAGATTGGAGAAGACAGCAAATGACAAATAGAGATTTTGATAAATGGCTGAGTAAGTTTAGACCGAGCATTTCGACATATGACTATTATGTGGATTTTGGGAAGGTGTATAGGAATGTGGACGAAGTGAAAATTGAATTAAATATATTGAATTCTCTTATTGGTAGTAAGGATATAAAAACGGATTTTGTTAATTTGTTAAAAAGATATCCGGAAATATTAAAGGCTGTACCAATATTGTTGGCTAAAAGAGAAAATGAGATATATTGTCAGGATGAAAAGGGCGGATTTTTATATAAATTTGATTATGGGAAATATCCTCCAAATAGTCATAGATACTATGAAATGTATACCTATTTTATGGAAAAGACAGGATTGTTTGATTTGTTGCAAAATCATATTATAAAAGATTTAGTTGACTACGTAACAGGCGTTGAAACGGGACTTGACTCCAATGGCCGTAAAAATCGTGGTGGACATTTAATGGAAGATTTAGTTGAGAAATACATACAGGAAGCGGGATTTGTAAGGGATATTAGTTATTATAAAGAAATGTACCTTGTTGATATAGAGAATAAATGGAATATTGATTTGTCAGCATTGTCTAATGACGGAAAGGCGGCAAAGAGATTTGACTTTGTTGTTAAGACGGAGAAAATGATATATGCAATTGAAACAAACTTTTATACCGGCGGTGGGTCAAAGTTAAATGAAACTTCCAGAAGTTATAAGATGCTTTCACAGGAGGCTAATACCATAGAAGGATTTTCTTTTGTATGGTTTACAGATGGAATTGGTTGGAAGAGTGCAAGAGGTAATCTGAGAGAAACATTCGAGGTTATGGATACAATTTATAGTATTGATGATATGGAGAATGGGGTAATGAGCAAGTTGTTTAGGTAAGCAATTTGTAATAGTTGAACATAAAATATAGAACTTTAAATGTTATATTCTTGTGAGAAGAGGTTAGGCAATTGGCTGAAGAACAAAAATCTAGATTGAATGAAGGAATAGTTAAAATTGTTAAAGAAATATATGATGAAATATATTGTAAATTTAGAGAACAATATATAGTTATATTTTTATGTGGTGGTGCTAGTACAAGCAAACATAAATCATTACGAGACAGGGTAAGAGTTTTACTTGAAAATGAAAGAAAGACAATTTGGAATAAACCATATAAAATATTCTATCCAGAGGACTTGCTGATAGAAGTTTTAAATAAGACAAAAGAAGCTGACTTATTAAGTTATGAGCAATTTTTAGCAAATAATTCGCACATGATTGTGATTATTTGTGAGAGTGCAGGTTCATTGGTCGAATTAGGAGCTTTTACGAATAATGATTATACTGTTGATAAAGTGGTAGCAGCTGTTGATAAAAGGCGAGTGAAGGATAAAAGTTTTATTATGCTTGGTCCGATAAAGTATCTAAAGAAAAGAAGTAAACTTAATGTTGTTGAATATGGACAAGATGATGTGGAGTTTGCTAAAAGCCTTTCAAAGGATATTAGGGAAAAGTATAGAGTGAGTGGAAACAAAAGTAGTATGATTGAGTTAACAACTATTGTTGGAATGCATTATTTTATACAACTGATACTTTACTATTTCAAATCGTTGAATTCTAAAGAACTTGTACAAATAATAGAGTGTATTTCGAAAAAAGAAGGTATAGTATATGATGACTTTAAAGTCCTTTTTAATGCTGCATTAAAATTACTTTTTCAAGATAAAAAAATCGTTAAAATGACAGGAAATCAATATTCATCATATAAATTAACTGAAACTGGCTTTTTTACGATGAAATCAATGATAACAGATTGCACAAGAGCTGGATTATGTGATAAAATAAGAGTTGAGTTGATGCATAATGAATTCTATAAATCGCCTCATTCTTAGAATTGTTGTTAAGATGCATACATAGCAACTGGGGGTTGTTTCGACCTCGAGAGAATGATAATTACATGAAATCAGCTAAAACAACGGTGAACTTCCACAATAGTGAAACTCCCCCGTTGTTTTACCCGAAAATATACTGAGTAAGAATGAGGTGATTTATTTGAATATAGGAAATAGTGTAGTTTTAAATACATTAGGAGTTCCAATAATTAATTCTTTTGAGCACTTATGTGAACAGCTTTCGATAACAGAGCAATTATTGTATTTTTTGACATATAAAAAAGAGTATTGTTATGATGAGGTAGTAATACCTAAAAAAGATAAAACTGAAAGAAAATTACATGTTCCTAATCTGTCTTTGAAAGTGGTACAAAGGTGGATTCTAAAGGAAATTTTAGAGAAAATTTTTGTGTCTGAGCAGACGATGGCATTTGTTCCGCATAAAAATGGTCTAAAGGAAAATGCTGAAAGACATAAAAAGAACATTTTCTTGCTGGAAATGGACATTACAAATTTCTTCGGGACAATAACAGAGCAACAAGTGTATAGATTATTTTGTAATATAGGTTATAATAGCAAAGTTGCGGGTGTTTTAGCTAACCTATGTACATATAATGATTATTTACCACAAGGAGCAGTTACTTCTCCGTATATTGCAAATTTGGTCTGTTATCATATGGATGCAAGAATTAATGGGTATTGTAGTAGAAAAGATATAGTATATACACGTTACGCAGATGATTTGACTTTTTCATCAAATAATAGAATGCTTTTAAACAAAGTTGAGAAATTTATTAAGTATATAGTTAAAGATGAAGGGTTCGTAATTAATGAAAAAAAGACGAGATACCTTTCTAATGATGTTAAGAAAACAGTAACTGGTATCACTATAAACGGTGATAGTATTCATGTGGATAAAAAGTTCAAAAGAAATTTACGAGCACAAATATATCAATCAATAAAATCTAAAGATTATGGAAATAATAGTCAGATATTGGGTAAGATTGCATATGTAAATTCTATAGAAGATGGTTTTCGGAATAAAATGGTAAAGTATATTACAGATATTATTACAAAACCAGAACTTGCAGGAGACCAAAACATAGTTGATGCGTTCAATCGTAATAAATTGTTTTCAGAGTTACCAGATATGGTGTTGGTACAAGTAGATGATAATCCTTTTTTTAGTGAGAAAGATTATTGGTAGGCAATTTATAATATGAATTTGAGGATTGGCAATAGGGGGGATGACAATAAAATGACAATACAATCCTCATAAAATCCATGCAACAGGTAGAATTCAGACAAAACCCTCGGTGTTCTGCAGCAAAAAGCAATCTTAAACACTACAGAACAACTTTAACATTAAGAGTTTGAATAACGGACAGAAATGCCGAAAACCTGTATTTATGCGGGTTTCCGGCATTTGTTTTATCAAATGGCTCTAGTTTGGCTCTATTTGTGGGGAGAGTAATAGCAAGATTAAGGAGAAATTATGAAAAAGATAATTATATTAAGAGGTAACTCTGGAAGTGGAAAAACAACAGTAGCTAGAGCGTTGCAAAAGAAATTTGGATACAATACAATGATGATTTCACAAGATGAGATTAGGAGAAATATCTTGTGGGTTAAAGATGGCGTTGATACTAAGGCATTACCACTTATGATAGAACTTATGAAATATGGGTATGAGCATTGTGATGTGGTTATTTTAGAGGGCATCATGTATGATGAGTGGTATAGTCCTTTGTTCAAAACGGCAAATGAATTGTATGGAATGGATATATATGCGTACTATTTTCATATACCATTTGAAGAGACGGTCAGGCGGCATAATACAAGAGATAAAAAACAGGAATTTGGTGAAGAAGATATGCGTAGATGGTGGAGAGAAAAGGATTTTTCATCAGTTTTTAATGAAAAAATTATTACATCTGATATTGATGCAGACAGTATTGTTGAAATGATATATATGGATTCAGCAAATGAAGGATAAGGGTATTACGAATGGCAAGAACAGAAAAAGTGATAATGACTAATATGTGTATGGTGTTTAGTGAAAATGGGATACTTGTCCAAGATAAGACGGATGATGATTACTCTGGAATAACATTTCCGGGAGGACATGTGGAAAGAGGAGAATCATTTACAGATGCTGTGATACGCGAAGTGTGGGAAGAAACTGGATTGAAAATTTCAGAACCAAAACTTTGTGGGATAAAAGACTGGATGAAGGATGAGGAAACAAGATATATAGTGTTATTATATAAGACAGATAAGTTTGAAGGAATAGTTACTTCGTCTGAAGAATGGGATGTATTCTGGCTAGCATTAGATGAAATGAAGCAGAGAAAACTTGCTTATGGAATGGATAAGATGTTGGAAGTATTTTTAAATGACAATATTAGTGAATATTTCTTTTTTGAAGAAAATGGAAAATGGATAGAAGAGTTGAAATAGTTTAAATAAATGCAAAGGAGTTTGAAGTGGATATTTTATTTAAGAATGATGATTTTGTATTTTCATACAGAGTTGGTGGAATATTGATACGCAATGGAAAAATTCTATTACAGCGTCCTAAGAATGATGATTATTCCATTATAGGTGGACATGTAGCAGCAATGGAAACAAGTATAGAAACTTTGAAGCGGGAATTTGAAGAAGAACTTCACACTAAAATAGAGGTAGATAATCTGCTGGCGATTGGTGAAATATATTTTCCATGGGGTAAAAGACCATGTCATCAGATATGTTTATATTATAATGTACATCTCGTTAATTATGATATTCCTTTAGATGGAGTATTTCATGGTTATGATGGTCTGGATGACAAAAGGATTGATTTAGATTTTTGCTGGGTTCCACTTGAGGATTTAAAGAATGATGTAAAGGTATATCCGCAGGAGTTGGTACCTTATATTCTTGAACCAAAGAAGAAAATTGTACATTTTGTTTCAAAGCAAATTTAGAAGATGAGATTATAGGTGTCGATGGAGAAGAAATATGTTAGAAGTTAAATTTTATGATACAGTAGATGATTCATTACTGAAGTTTGCAGTAATAATTTCACAGAGTAACGGCAAGTGGGTATTTTGCAAGCATAAAGAAAGAGATACATATGAAGTTCCGGGAGGGCATAGAGAAGCTGGGGAGGATATTTTTGAAACAGCTAAAAGGGAGTTGCAGGAAGAGACTGGGGCTATCAAATTTGAGATAAAACCAATATGCGTATATTCGGTGACAGGTAAGACTAGAGTAAATGATACTGGTGAAGAAACATTTGGACTGCTTTGCTTTGCAGAGATAACAGAGTTTGCGAAAGAATTACATAGCGAAATGGAGAAAGTTGTGCTTATGGATGAGTTGCCTGAGAACTGGACATATCCGTTGATACAGCCGAAATTGATAGAGAAGTATTTACAGGTAAAAATAATTCTATAATTGGAGCAACAGTAACTGTCACAGTCGATAGACCATTAGGAAGTTATCATCCTGAATATAAGGATATGTATTATCCAATAAATTATGGTTACATTGAAGGAGTTATGGCACCAGATGGAGAAGAGCAGGACGCTTATATATTAGGTGTAAATGAACCAGTAGGCAAGTTTACAGGTAAAATTATTGCCATTGTTTATAGAAAAGATGATATAGAAGAAAAGTGGGTAGTTGTGCCAGACGGAGTAACTTTTTCAAAGGAAGAAATCAGGAGACAGATTCATTTTCAGGAACAATATTTCGACAGTGAAATTGTGATGTAATATTAAGGAGATTGCTATGTCATTAGGATTAAAAAGAGGAATAGTGCAGCTTGAATCACATGATAAACAGTGGGATGAGGCTGCCATTCAAACAATCAAAAAACTTAAATCTATATTAGGTGATGATGCTGTTGATATACAACATATTGGAAGTACAGCAATACCAGCAATTAAAGCAAAACCGATTATTGATATTGCTGTTGGGGTAACTGATTTTGAGAAAATAATGTCATATAATGAGCAGTTACAGAAGGAAGGAATCTTTTATCGTGGTTCGGATGTGGAAGATCAGATTCTTTATGTAATGGGTAATATGGAAAAGGATATCAGGACACACCATATTCATATTGTGAAATGGAACGGAACTGAGTGGAAAAATTATATTCATTTCAGAGATTATCTAAATGATAATGAGAATATGGCTTTGCAGTATCAGAGGGTGAAGGAAGAACTGGAAAGTAAGTATGCTGATAATAGGGGATTGTACACTAAAGGAAAGAAAGATATAATAGATATTATTCTCAATAATTAATAATTTTTATTTTGTATGTCTTGACAAAAAATAATTATGAATCTACTATGTTAAAAAGCGATGAAGAGAGATAGTAAATATTTTGGAAATTACAGAGAGGAGTTGCTTGGTGGAAAACTCTATTGAAGAAATATTGAACCAGTCTTGGAGCCGTGTACCGAGTGAGATATTTATTAGGCTACACTGGGAACGCCCATTATAGCGTCAGAGTATCGAAAGAGATTTCCGTACTTGCTAAGGTCTATATTGCGAGATATAGATGAATTAAGGTGGTAACACGAAGCTATCAGCTATCGTCCTTAAAGTAAATTTAAGGAGGGTAGCTTTTTTAATACATAAAAATAATAGAATCGGAGGAATTAGTGATGAATTATGTTGTTGACAGTTACGAGAATTACAAAGAGGAAAATCGTTTGACTACAAATAATGCAAGAAGAATTGAATTTGTAACAACTACAAGAGTTTTGGATGAGATTATCGGCACCAAGAGTAAAATATTAGATTGTGCAGCAGGAACAGGAATTTATGCTTTCTGGTTTGCAGATAAGGGGCATGATGTAACTGCTACAGATATTACGCCAAGGCATATAGACATTATTAATCGAACTCTTACCAATAAAAATTATCATATGAATACTTCTGTTTTGGATGCTACAGATATGTCCTGTTTCGCAGATGATTCATTTGATATTGTTCTCAATATGGGACCATTTTATCATTTGATTACAGAAGAGCAGAGAGAAAAATGCATGAAGGAATGTCTAAGAGTGTTAAGGAAAGGCGGGTTTTTGGTTACTGCGTACATTCCAAGATACTATGTTTTTCAATATATTGCTACGAGCAATAAAAAATATTTGGATGAACACTTGGCGAAACAACTTATTGAAACTGGTGTGCTGAAGCATGATGATGAGAAATGCTTTTGGACAGATACTTATTACTCATCACAAGAAGAAATGGAATCAATTTATCGAAGATATGGATTAAAAATTGTAGACCATTTCGCTCAAGATGGTTTAGCTCCTCTTTTATCGCAAAAGGTTGACAAATGGGATGAAAATCAGTTCAAAACATGGTGCGACTATCACTATAGTGTATGTCGGGAACAATCAATTTTAGGAGCAAGTAATCATGTTGTCATAATTGGGAAAAAATAAAAGAAATTGAAAAAAACATAGTTATCCTTGCAGAAGCATTAGTTCTTATGTTATGTAGTAGGATACTACTTAAGGAAAGTATCCATGACATGGCGTTAAGCGTCAGGGGGACGCTTGTTTAGCGCCGACCGGAGCGTAGAGGTAGCCTCCCGAGTTTTATGATACCGGGCAACCGGAATACATAGGAAGGGGTGCTAGGTGCCAGTGGCACCTGCTTAGCACCGACCGAAACAGAGTGTAGACGTGGCGCCGATGACGGCTTATGAGATCATTTCGATTTTCATTGGGATATTGGCTTTGCTGATGTCTTTTGGTAGCTTGATTGTTGCGTTGCTTGCCTTTCTCGATAAAGAGAAAAGCTCTTCGAGGAAGAGCAGGCGAAAATAAAAATGCCTATCCTGTCTGATCCACAGGATAGGCGGTGCCCTTAAGGACATTCATTAACCTAAACTCGGGGCATCCACCTATGGAGTGGGTGCTTTCTGTTTAATTAGATATTATCATCTTATGTCTGATAATTCAAGAGGTTTCGCTAATTTGGAAAAATTTTTACAGTAAGCCTGTCAGTTCCTTTCGACACAACCATACTGTCATCAAGCAGGTGCTGCTTGATTTCTTCGATATTTTCATTGATATGCTGCAAACTGTCAGCATACTCTTCTTCTGAATATTCATCTTTAGCATTTAGCATATTTTCACGAATTTCCAAAGCTTTCATATAGGTACAGAGTTTTTTATCGATGAGGTTGTTCTTAAAGGACAGCTTAACAGTAGCAGGTTTGAAATTGCCCCCATCGTCCTTATCTGCCTCAAATTTCATATCAATTTGGTCATCCAGTTTAAACAGTAATGATAATACATCAGAAACTGTTTCTATATCAAAATCCATGAAAATGTTAATGCTGATGCCTAGCGCATTGGCAATCTTTAAAAGCAGGTCAGATTTTGGATTACGAATTCCATATTCATATTTCTTTATTGTTGCGGAATTTATGCCGGACAACTGACCAAGCGTTTCCTGTGATATTCCACGCATATTGCGAAAGTATTTAATCTTTTCTCCAGTAGTCATAGGTTGGGAGATTATGAGATTACAGCAGATGAAGTACTTGGCGGTATTGCACCAAAAGCAAATAAGCTGGAACAGGCAAAGCAAATGCTTCGTGAATTGGCAGAAACAACTAATATGGTGCAGAGTAATGAAGTTTTTGAAATGGCTGATGAACAGGGCATTTCAAAGAGAACATTGGAAAATGCCAAGAAAGAACTAGGCATCCGGGCAAAGAAAATCAATAATTAGTGGTATTGGGAACTGGATGCAGTAAAACAGAGATAGGACAAGAACGCAACATTGCAGGCTATATAGAAATTGCGGAGATAAACTCTGCAAGGTTGCAAAGCATATAGACTTTGCAGTGTTGCGGTCTTGAATGAATTAGGAAAGGGATGGTGGATTGATATGAAAAATGTACAGATTTCAGAAGAACTCTTCGTTGCGATAATGAGATATTTTATGTTGGAACAGGAAGAACTGTTGCCTCAGATAAAACAGGGGCTGGAGAAGAAGCTGGACGCAATGGTAATGAGAGAATTATATACAAAATATAAGACTGCACCAACGGAAGAAGAAAAGGAAAAGGCTCGAAAGGAATATTTGGATAGACGAGGTGTGCCGGAGAGCTTTCGGTGGTAGTTTTTCTTAAACATATATAACGGCTGCGTGTCACGCTTCCGTTAGAATGGATAAGGAAAATGTGGTGTGCTTGACATAGTGGAGGCTTGTGTACATTGACTGCCGCGGGCAGAAAAGCTCCCGGCAGGGCGCAAAACCTGACTTGTCAGGTTGCATTTTTGATGGCGACAGCTGTCAAAAGTGCTTTTGCGTTACTTTCGACGAAAGTAACAAAGTTTGCGCCGTATTCGGCGCTAATATGACAGATAAAAGAAAGGGGAAGATTGCCTATGGAGAGAACGATAAGTGCAATGATCGGAAAAGGTTCTGTGAACCATAATACCAGAGCATTTACAGCTAAGAATGTAGATAAAAACAGAAGTGCTGATAATGTGGAATTTTGCCAGGAAGATATTAAGCAGGTTTATCATAGATTATTTGATGAAGCACGGGAACGATATAATGCAAAACAGAAACGAAAAGATCGCATGATTGATAATTACTATGAAAAAATCAGGAGGAGTAAGCAGGAAAAGTTATTTCATGAAGTGATATTTCAGATTGGAAATAAAGATGATATGAATGCCAGAAGTGAGGATGGATTGTTGGCAAAAAGAATTTTAATGGAATTTATGGATGAGTTCCAAGCTAGAAATCCGAACTTGTATGTATTCTCGGCACATTTGCATATGGATGAAGAAACACCGCATCTGCATATTGATTTTGTACCATATATTACAGGTAGTAAGTGAGGACTTGATACAAGGGTATCATTAAAATCTGCACTAGCGGCAGAAGGCTTCACCGGCGGCACAAGAGGTGCTACAGAATTAAATCAATGGATTGCATCAGAGAAGCAGGAACTTGCAGCTGTAATGGAGCTATATGATGTGGAATGGCTTCAAAAGGGCACACATGAGAAACATTTGTCTGTGCTTGAATTTGAAAAGAAAGAACGGGCGAAGGAAGTAGCAGAATTGGATAGCCAAAAACAGGAAATATCTTCGGTGGTTTTACAACTTGGGGAAGTGGTTTCTGCAAAGAAACAGGAATTACAGAATGTTACTATAGAAAAGGAACTGGCTGAGGAAGCTACACAGAAGGCAAATGAAGAGAGAACTATAGCACAACAGGAGAAGGAAGTACTGCTTGCAGATAATCAGGATTTGAGAATGGAAAACTCAAGGCTTGAAAGCCGCAAGGATAGACTTCGCATGGAAAATCATGATTTAAAGCAGAAACAGCTACAGTTGCAGACAGATAATGAAGAACTGGAACAACGGCATGAAGATTTACAATACAAGAATAGTGAATTACAGAATGTGAATGATTAGCTATTTGCTGACAATCATATTCTAGAGCAAAGGAGTGATGCGTTGCAATCGGATAATCAGGCATTAAGACAAAAATATAATGATTTGCAACAGAATAATGTTCAGCTTGAAAAGCAACAGAATGAGCTTAAGAGCCATATAGAGCAGAGGGTGCAGTCGGAGCAGTTATTACAGCGTGATGTAAGAAAGTATGATGAAGCACCGGAGTGGCAGTTGCCGGAACCGGGAGCGTTTGCAAGTGCTAAGTCATTTCGGGATAAGGTGGTTATGCCATTTGTGAATAAGCTGAAGTCGTTGATAAAGCATCTGACAATCCAGTGTGTAAGGCTAAAAGAGGAAGTATTACAGCTTCGGAAGGAAAAGAAGAGACTGTCAGATGATGTGGAGTTTTACAAGGGCAAAATTAAGGATATGAGTGATATGACAGAGTTGTTTCAGGAAAAGGTTGATGATCTGGAGCGTGTGAAGAAATATGTTGGTGCGGAGCAGATTGATACGATCGTTCGTAAGGTAAAGGAACAGGAGCGTGTGGAACTGCAGGCTAGACGATATAAAAGGTCTTATGAGGCAAGATAATGGAAGGGATGGATTGATGTGCTGGAAAAGAGACGAGTTGTATTGACCATTCTTCCATCTTTTGTGGAAAAGTAATTCTTAAAGTGTTATAATAAAAAATATTTAATAGTGGATTTTAGTTTTTAGAAATGTAAATAGGTAGTAATTAAAATGTTTTCATAGTTTATAACACATAGGAGGACATTGTGAAAATAAAATATATACATATTAAAAATTTTAAAAGTTTTGGAGAACAGATAATCAATTTAGAAAATTTGACCATTTTATTAGGAGCTAATGCTTCTGGAAAGTCAAATACAGTATCAATTATTAGATTTGTAAATAATATAATTTTATATGGATTAGATGATGCAATATCATTGCTTGGGGGAATAAATTATGCTATTAATGCGACAATTGGGAAAAATGAATCCATGTACTTAAAGTTTATTCTTGATTTGCATGATGAAGAATGGATTCGAATTGTGAATCAAAAGGAAGGAAAGGGATTATTGCTTGAAGAGATAGTTAGTGAGTTTGAAATTATCCCTTATAAGAGGGGGATGGGATATAAGATAGGTGCAGAAAGACTCGAGATTAAATATACAACTTGTGGTATTGCAAATGAAAAAGAAAAAAAGGAATGTGAAAAAACAACTGGTAAGTATACTATTGTTTATGAAAAGAATCGTAATAAAGTGAAATCTCATATTGAAGATGAAACTTTGTATGATGAAGATGAACTGAAATATGGTATGGGAGCAGAATTTATTTCCGATATTATTAATGAAGAGGGAAAAGAGCGAAAAGAATTAATATTAAATAAGTTAGATTTCATGATGCCTCCAATGTTTAATGCAAATAATTTTATAAAAATATATGATTTTGATCCTAGATTAATGAAATCATCTAGCTCTATTACTTCAAAAAGAAGACTTGAAGAAGATGGATCTAATATTGCTAATATTTTACAATTGATTTTAAAAAGTAAATTGAAAAAGAAAAAATTGTTGAACCTTCTTTGTGACAGCTTGCCTTTTATAGAACAGATAGATGTACAAAATAATGTCGATAAATCAGTAAGTTATAGGATAAAAGAAAAATATAACAATAAAACTTTTTATTCAAATTTTCTATCTGATGGAACAGTTAATATGCTTGCACTGATAATTGCATTATACTTTGAGGGTGAATCAGGAATTATTATTATTGAGGAACCAGAAAGAAATTTACATCCACAATTAATGAGTAAAATAGTAGAAATGGCAAAGGAAGTTTCAAAGGAAAAACAAATTATAATAACGACACATAATCCTGAATTAGTTAAATATTCAGACGTCAATGATATTTTATTTGCTAAAAGAACTATAGATGGATTTACCCAAATAAGTAAACCAAGTGATAACTTTATGGTGCAACAATTTATTGATTCAGATTTAGGGATAGATGATTTGTTTGTTAAGGGACTATTGGGAGAATGAAATGGAGTGCTTTTTTGTATTTGTAGAAGGACCAGATGATGAACGCTTTATAACATCTGTTTTAGGTAATGATAAAATAAAAGTTATAAAATATGCTCGAGAAAAGAAAGAATATATAAATAGATATATTAAATCAATCAAAAGCATACCGAATTACGATTACATAGTCATTTGTGATATTGATCTTAAATCGCTAGTCGAAAAAAAGAATGCGATATTAGCACAGTTTCCAGATTGTGAAGTTGAAAAAATTATCGTTAGTATAGCTGAAATAGAAAGTTGGTACATAGCTGGAGTGGATGAAATAACTTCTAAGGCAATGAAGATAAAATATGTGTATTATACTGACTATATTACAAAAGAGAAATTTAATCAAATGATTCCGTCTAAAATAGATAGGATAAATATTATGATTGAAATATTAAAGAAATACAATTTAAATGAAGCTATTTTACGCAATAAGTCTTTAAAGTATTTTTGGGAGTATATATCACATATTGATGAAATGACTGTTTTGTGATTGCAATAGGTTACAGTCAACTATTACAATCGTTAATATTATAATCGATAAATTGAAAAAATATGTATATCTCACGATATATATTATAATCATATTAGTAATAAATGTCTGGCTCAATTTTGGCTCTAAAAATTCTAGACGAGGTACACAAAGGTGAAAAATAAGATGAATATGAAGAATGAAATGAACAAATGTGTACCAAGAAACAGCCAGATAAATCATTCTGCCCAAGAGTTTGAATAAATAAAAATTTCTAATGAATTATTTTAAATGACAGGCAGTCTACACGATTGCCTGTTGTTTTTCTAATAGCTGTATTTGTCATAAACAAATATCAAATTTGTTATCGTTGTAAAATTTCAATTGTGAATTTATTTATTAGATGATGTATGATATATTTTTAATATAATCTTTTATATATTTGAAAAAATTAACGTGAAAGAGGAATTATTATGTATAAAATCAGAAAAATCAAATTTCAAGAGCATCCTATTTTGAAAAATTTAGAACTCGATTTTTGTGGAAAAGATGGGAAAGCATTCGATACAATAATCTTTGCTGGCGAAAATGGAACAGGAAAAAGCACGATTATAAATGCACTATACGAAATAGCATCTCATACAGTTAAATATCCTGTGTTAGTTGAGTTTGAATATAAGGGAAAAATTTTTAGTATTAGATATTACTTAAAAGAGATTAATGGTAAAAATTATATATATGCTAATGACGAACAAGGAATGAATACATATATTGGATCTGATGATATAAAGAACAGATATCCGTTTAGTGGTATTTTTTCTGATGTTGATATAAATTTTCATGCAGATGATGTTTCAACTGTGACGAGTTTAACACTTGATTCGATAAAAGATAGTAGACGTTCAACAGAAAAACTACCGACACAAATTAATCAACTACTTGTTGATATACAGTCCATGGATGATGGAGAGTTAGCTCGTGCGTATAGAACTGCAAAAGAATTAAAACAATCTGTTGAGGATATTGTTTTTCAAGAGCGTATGCCCCGATTTACAACCGCATTTAATAGGATGTTTGAAAGTTTAAAATATAGTCGAATAGAAAACGTGGGAGGTAAGAAATTGATTCTTTTTCGAAAGAATGGTATAGACATTCCGATTAATAATTTGAGTTCTGGTGAAAAACAAGTGGTTTATCGTGGCTGCTTTTTGCTTAAGGATGTAAATGCAACAAATGGAGCTTTTGTGTTTATTGATGAACCAGAAATAAGTCTTCATCCAAATTGGCAAGTAAAGGTAATGGATTATTATAAAGGTATATTTACAAATTGTGGAGAACAGACTTCTCAAATTTTTGCTGTTACACATTCACCGTTTGTAATTCATAATGACACACGAAGAAATGATAAAGTAATAATTTTTTCGCGTGATGATAATGGAGATATTGTTGTGAAAGATAAACCTGAATATTTTAAGTGTAATTCTATAGAAGCAGTTCAAGATGCCTTTCAAATTGATTTAGCGGTTGATGAACAACCAGTTGTTTACTTAGAAGGTAGAACGGATGAAAAATATTTTAAGAAAGCACTTGAAGTTTATGGGTATGATGTAGATTTTAAATTCAAGTGGATTGGATATATTGATGAAAAGGGGCAGGAGGTAAATACCGGTAAAGATGCATTGAATAAGGCTGTATCCTTTTTGATAGCCAGAAATTCAGCGGTAAAAAGTGTTTGTTTATATGACTGTGATACTAACAAACCATTAAAAGAATTAAATAATGTTATTACTTTGAGCATTCCGAAATTTGAAAATTCTGCTGAGATTAGTATAGGAATTGAAAATGCGCTTGTTTTGGATAATATAGATATCAAACCATATAAAAAACAGCGAAAAGAAGTTGATGGATATGGAATAGAAAAATTGCTTCCAGATTTTCAGAAAATGAAGTGTTGTGATGATATTTGTAATTTCGATGTCGAACAACTTAAGATTATTTTTAAGAATTTAAAAACGGTTATAGACTATATAATACAGTTGCTTAATGATAACAAGAATAAGGAATAATTTTAGACTTATCTGAAAGATAGTTATATTAATAAATATACTTTATGTTTTGATATATCAGTCTATGGGACAATTAGGTTATCAGAAACGAGCTGACTTGAAAAAGTAAATTCTAGTGCAGAATGGGGCATGCGGATTTTAAAATCTCATTTTAGGTTATCAGAAACAATTGAAATTCTATGTTGATTTTCTAAGTAAAACTTCTTATAATTTGCGTCGGAACATATTGCTATTATCCACAGTTATAGAGCTAATGTTATCAATGCCGATAACAAAATGATAACATTAGCTCATATAGGCAGGATAATATGGATAAATCAAATAATCAAAAGAACTGTAAATACGACAGCAAATAATCTCTAAACAAAATTGATTAGTAATTGTCGAGTTTGAATAATTTTTAAAAGCTCGCAAAGCCTAGTAAAATGGGCATTTGTGAGCTTGTTTTGTTTTTATATTTGGTTACTAATTACAATTTTTGATTTCGAGAACTCAAAATTTTTGATTGCATAGGCGAAAAATTGATGATATAATAAAAATCAAGATAAAAGGACTATTTGACGTGATAATCGGAGGAAATAACATGTCAGAAAATCAAGTAAAAATAACTTATAAACCTTTATGGAAGTTGCTAATTGATAAGGATATGACGAAAACTGAATTGAGAAAGAAAACACAGATAGCACCAAGTACATTTACCAAAATGAACAACGACCAACAAGTATCGTTAGATATTCTAGCTAGGATATGTGTTGAATTGAAATGTGGCTTTGATGATATTGTGGAAATAGAACGATAGTGATATAGCGAAATGAAGAAACATGTACAGATAAATATAGCAAGTTGCTAATAGAAAGGAATTTATAAATGGCAATTCAAAATAATGCTAACATTGGATTTGAAAAACAAATATGGGATGCGGCTTGTGTTCTTTGGGGACACATTCCAGCAGCAGAATACAGAAAGGTTATCGTAGGACTTATTTTTCTGCGTTACATATCAAGTGCATTTGAAAAACGCTATCAACAGCTTGTTGAAGAGGGTGATGACTTTGAAGATGATAAGGATGCATATGCAGAAGATAATATTTTCTTTGTACCAGAGGATGCCCGTTGGAGCAAGATTGCATCTGCAGCGCATACTCCAGAAATTGGCACTGTTATCGACGATGCAATGAGAGCTATTGAAAAGGAAAATACAACTCTTAAAAATGTGCTTCCAAAGAATTATGCAAGTCCAGATTTGGATAAGCGAGTATTAGGCGAGGTTGTTGATCTTTTCACTAATATGGATATGGTAGATACAGAAGAAAGCAAAGACCTTCTTGGCAGAACATACGAGTATTGTATTCAGCAGTTTGCAGCATACGAAGGTGTTAAAGGTGGTGAGTTCTATACTCCTGCAAGTATCGTTAAAACAATCGTTGCTATTTTGAAACCATTCAAAAACTGTCGCGTATATGACCCATGTTGTGGTTCTGGTGGTATGTTTGTTCAGAGCGCAAAGTTTATTCAGGCACATAGTGGTAAACGTGGCGAAATTGCAGTTTATGGTCAGGAGTCTAATGCTGATACTTGGAAGATGGCAAAAATGAATATGGCTATTCGCGGTATCGATGCAGATTTTGGACCTTATCATGCAGATACATTTTTCAATGATTTACATAAAACGCTTAAAGCTGATTTTATTATGGCAAATCCACCATTCAATCTTTCTAACTGGGGACAAGATAAGCTAAAAGACGATGTTAGATGGAAATACGGAACTCCGCCAGCAGGAAATGCCAACTATGCGTGGATTCAGCATATGATACATCATCTTGCACCGAATGGAAAAATTGGTCTTGTACTTGCTAATGGTGCCTTGTCATCTCAATCAAGCGGTGAGGGAGAAATCAGAAAGAATATTATTCAGGCCGACCTTGTAGAAGGTATCGTTGCACTGCCTACGCAGTTATTTTACAGCGTTACAATTCCGGTTACACTTTGGTTTATATCTAAGAACAAAAAGCAGAAAGGTAAAACTTTATTTATAGATGCCCGCAAGATGGGTTATATGGTTGACCGCAAGCATAGAGATTTTACTGATGAAGATATTCAGAAGTTGTCTGATACATTTACAGCATTTCAAGATGGTATGCTTGAAGATGTGAAAGGATTCTGTGCCGTAGCAGACCTTAAAGAAATCGAAAAGCAGGACTTTATTTTGACACCAGGTAGATATGTTGGTATTGAAGAAGTCGAGGACGACGGAGAACCATTTGAAGAAAAGATGACACGCCTTACATCAGAGCTTTCAGATATGTTTGCAAAGTCTCATGAGTTGGAAGAAGAAATTCGCAGGAAACTGGGGGCGATTGGGTATAATCTATGATAGATGTATTTATTGATACGAATATTTTGCATGGCAGAAATGAACAATTAGATAAAGTATTGTTTGTAGAAAAATTAAAAGAAATCATTGAAGAGATAGAGATAAATGACATTTATACAGAAATTAAAATTTTATTGCCTCGAATGGTACTTAATGAATTATATCAACAGCAATTAGAAATGTTTGATGCTCTGAATAAAAGGCTTGAAAATGTAAGCATGCCGAATATGCAATATGATAGAGCATTTAACTATGGAGAATATTTAGAACCAACATTTAAAAAAGCAATAACGGAATTAAAACAAGGCATTGTTGCAGTGGAAGTTGTGGATTTTCCTGCTTCAGACAGGCTCAATAGTATAATATCAAGGGCTATAAAAAAAGAACCTCCATTCGAAGGAAAAGAAAAGCATAGTGATAAAGGATTTAAAGATGTACTGATTTGGGAATCTATAAAAGAATATAAGGAAAAACATATAAATGATACTATAGTGTTCTATTGTAATGATAATTTGCTAGCAAGTAATGCATTAAGAAAAGAATTTAAAGAAGATTTCAGAGATGAAATATATATAGAGCAGAAAAATGCACTAATGAAAAGACTTACTACACTTTGTAATAAAAATGAAACAGTAAAGACATTTTCTTCACAACTTAATGAGAGAATAGAAATTTGCCTAAGTCATAATAACGAGATATTATATGATTTGCTTATGGAAGATCACGTATGGAATGACGGAGATACAATATCAGATTTTGAAGTGAAAAAAGTTAATATTCTTAATTGTAATGATATAAAGATACATAACAGGATATTATATAAGGTTGAGATAGAAATAAAAATGTATTACGCAAAGCGTAAGGATAGAGATATGTATAAAATTATAGGAGAAAGGCAGTTTGATATTTATTATGACTTTAATGATGATGTATTATTAACAAATCATTATGAAACTTTAACGATGGGTGATTGCAATGTATCAGATTTTATAGTGTTAGAGTAGATACTTTGATGAAATGACTATTGGATAAATGTGAAAGAGAGAATTAATATATGTTAGAGTGGAAATTAATCCGTTTGGGAGATATTTGTTTAACAAATAAAAGCAGCTATTCCTCAAAAGATAATTGGAAATTTGTTAATTATTTAGATACTGGGAGCCTTACAGAAAATAAAATTACAGAGCTACAGTATATCAACATTGAAATGGATAAGATGCCAAGTAGGGCCAGGCGAAAAGTAATAAAGAATAGCATATTATATTCTACAGTAAGACCAAATCAGTTGCACTATGGAATTATAAAGGAACCAGTTGATAATTTATTAGTTTCTACAGGATTTACAGTAATTGATGTTGACACTAATAAAGCAATACCAGAATTCATTTACTATCTCTTAACACAGAACAATACAACAGAGCAATTGCAGGCGATTGCAGAGCAAAGCGTATCAACATATCCATCTATTAAGCCATCTGATATAGAGAATTTAGAATTTAAGCTACCTAATTTAATTATACAAAGTAAAATAGTGTCTATTTTAGACACTATAGATAGCAAAATTCGTCAAAATGAAAAGATAAACAATAATTTAGAGCAGCAAACTCAGGCAATTTACAGCCGTATGTTTATTGAGCACCGACAAGAAAGTTGGAGCACAGGGCAGCTGTCTGACCTAATCTCAGTTAAATATGGAAAAGATCATAAAAAACTGGCTGACGGAAACTATCCAGTATATGGATCAGGCGGAATAATCCGATATGTAGAAAAGCCTCTCCATACTGGCGAATCTGTTCTAATTCCCCGTAAAGGAACGCTCAACAATGTCATTTATGTCAATGAAGCGTTCTGGTCAGTAGACACCATGTTCTATACCGAGATGCTACATCCTAATATTGCAAAATTTGTGTACCACTTTGTAAAAAGCAAAGATCTGGCTTCATTGAATGCTGGCTCTGCTGTACCGAGCATGACAACCAATATTCTTAACGCAATGCAACTATATATTCCTGACGAAAAAACATTAGAAAAGTTCGAGAATATAGTTTCGCCAATGTATAGTGCAATGCAGGAAAACACAAAAGAATCCAAGATTCTTGCCAATACTCGTGATACACTTCTGCCGAAACTTATGTCCGGCGAATTGGATGTCTCCGACATTGACCTCTAAGCCGCTAAATTATTGTTTAGCATATAACATACCCATAACTTCCGTGGGTGGCGGGAGTTAATATCGGGGGACTTCCGCCCCATAGTCGTTCTCTAAGAATAAAAAGGAGAATTGACTGTGAAACAAGATTTAATCAAAGATGTTGTTCAAGGAATGTTACCATACTTGAACAATGCACAATGTGAAAAGTTACAAGAGGTGTTGCAACACACCCTTGCAAAGTATGAGGTAACAGAAAAGAAGCAACAAGAGAATAACTCGGAGCAGAACTATGTTGAGCTGTTTCTGTCAGCAAAGCGAATTGAGGGCTGTTCCGAGAAATCTCTTAAATATTACAAAGCAACTATCGAAATGATGATTGCGACCGTCGGCAAAAGCGTTAAGCACATTGAAACCGATGACATAAGGCGATACCTGACCGAGTATCAGGAAAAGAAAAAATCAAGCAAGGTTACGATTGACAATATCCGACGCATTCTTTCAAGCTTCTTTTCGTGGCTTGAGGACGAGGACTATATACTAAAAAGCCCCGTTAGGCGAATACATAAAGTCAAAACCGGTACAAACATTAAAGAAACATATTCCGATGAAGCGTTAGAACTTATGAGAGATAACTGCACCGAGCCGAGAGATTTGGCAATGATTGATATGCTGGCTTCAACGGGTATGCGTGTCGGCGAAATGGTGTTGCTCAACAGAAATGATATTGACTTTAACGAGCGAGAATGTATCGTGTTCGGTAAAGGCAACAAGGAACGAGTGGTCTATTTTGACGCAAGGACAAAGATACATTTGCAGAATTACTTAAACAGCAGAACTGACGATAACCCGGCACTTTTTGTTTCGCTGAAAGCACCACACGAAAGGCTGAAAATCGGCGGTATAGAAACAAGGCTCAGAGAATTTGGAAAACAATTAGGGTTGCACAAGGTACACCCGCACAAGTTTAGGCGTACCCTTGCAACTATGGCAATAGATAAAGGAATGCCCATTGAGCAACTGCAACAGCTTTTGGGGCATAGAAAGATAGATACGACCTTGCAGTACGCAATGGTAAAACAAAGCAATGTGAAAATTGCTCATCGAAAATATATCGGATAGAGAGGAAAACGAATATGGCTGAATGGATTGAGTGTTCAATAGGTGATTTGTGCAGCACAATTTCAGATACTTACAAAGGAAATGATGAATATGTAGTCCTTGTCAACACCTCGGATGTTTTAGAAGGAAAAGTCCTAAATCACGAAACAGTTGCAAATAAAAATCTTAAAGGTCAGTTTAAAAAGACTTTTAAGAGAGATGATATTTTGTATTCTGAAATACGACCTGCAAATAAAAGGTTTGCTTATATTGACTTTGAAAACACCTCGAATTATATAGCATCTACCAAGCTAATGGTTTTGCGACACAATGAAAAAGTGCTGCCCGAATATCTTTTTGCTTTGCTTAAATCTAATTATGTAATTGCTGAATTACAGCATTTAGCAGAAACTCGTTCCGGTACATTCCCACAAATAACATTTTCATCTGAACTCGCACCTATGAAAGTGTTTTTGCCGGATAAAGATACTCAAATAAGGATTGTAAGTATTTTATCAAGCATTGAACAGAAAATTGATAAAAATAATGAGATAAACAATAATTTAGCGGCTTAGAGGTCAATGTCGGAGACATCCAATTCGCCGGACATAAGTTTCGGCAATAATGAATCACGAAGTTGCTCTAAGCGACAGATTTCATCGTAATTATTGCGAATAGCGGCATCCATTGGAGCGACTAATGCCTCAAATTCATCAAGCTTTTCACTTGACGGTATAAGAATAGGCATTTCGTTCAGCGAATTTCTGTTAATTGAGCCAAACACAGTACCTTCTCCATTAAAAACATCTAACTGCTTTTTAAGAGAAAACATTGTGTATAACACAAATGATTGATGATTATTCTTGGAATGAATAGCTGCAAGTCCTCGACCGATACAACAATCGGTATGAGCCACATTGAGGTCGCCGACAGGTGCTCGAACACTCATTAAAGTGTCATTAGCACAAGCCATTCGCTTCGGTTCAGTTGTATAAAGGCGAACGGTTGGAAATCTAAAACCAAATTCAGCTCGACCTTGGAAGAAAATTGTGCCATTACCATCTTCGTTGTAGCTACTTCCACTTGGGGACTGTCCCATTGTAATATCGGCTATATTGCTCAATGTGCCTTCTGCCCAATCTGAGCTTGCATTATTAATGAACATCTGCTGATATATTGCCTGAGCTTGCTGCTCTAAATTATTGTTTATAACTTTTAAAATATTACATTCAAGAAAGGATGAGCCTATGAAACAACCAATTTTAGCAATTTGTTATGATTTTGATAAAACGTTATCTCCCGATGATATGCAGGCACAGGGGTATATACAATCAATAGATTATGAAATAGCAGAATTCTGGAAACAATCAAACCAATTAGCATCGGATAATGATATGGATCAGAATCTTGCCTATATGTACATGATGGCTAGTAAATCAAGAGGAAAAGTTCTATTTACTAAGGAAACATTGCACAAAGATGGAGGAAAAGTACAATTGTTTCCTGGAGTTGAAACATGGTTTGATCGAATTAATGAGTATGGTAAGAGTAAAGGGGTTATAGTGGAACACTATATTATTTCATCAGGGCTAAAAGAAATGATTGAAGGAACTAAGGTGGCTACTAAGTTCAAAAAAATCTATGCTAGTTCGTTTTATTTTGATGAGGATGGAGTGGCAGTATGGCCAGCTCAGGTTGTTAATTATACTAATAAAACACAATTCTTATTCAGAATAGAAAAAGGAGTCCTCGATATAAATGATCAGGCTGTTAACTCATATTTTGAGCCTAACCAATATCGTGTACCATTTAGAAATATGGTATATATTGGTGATAGTGATACAGATATTCCGTGTATGAAACTTGTCAATATTAATGGAGGACATTCAATAGGTGTATATAATTCTGAAACAAAAGACAAATCAAAGGTATTTAGAATGCTTGATGAAAATCGTATAAAATATTTTGCACCGGCTGATTACACAGAAGGGTCAAAGCTTGAACAGTTAGTACAGCAAATAATAGATAGGACGATTACAAATGAAATACTAGAAGATATTCATTTTGATTGTATAGCTGAAAAGTTAGATGAAACAAGAGGTCAAAGTGAGGAAGAACTAAAAAAAGAAGAACTAATTGATAAGCTTGAAGATAGTAGCAATTTTGCTAATACACATTCGATTATTGAACAAATGTCAGAGATTAAAGAGTGGTCAGAAGATCAAAAATGCAAATTATTTAAAATTGCACTTGAAAACAATCAGGTAACATATATTTTAAAGGATGTTGATGTTAAGGATTTTTATCGCATGATATGTAAGAATAATAATAGTGAAGAAGCTAAGCGTATAAAAGAAATTATATACGAAAAAGAGTAGAGGTGATTCATATGTCCACTATATTTACGGAAGCTAATTACGAAAATTCAGTTATAGAGCTATTTAGAAATGATTTAGGCTATGAATATGTTTATGGTCCGGATATAGAAAGAGATTTTTACAATCCACTATATGAGGATGTTCTGCTCGATTCGCTGTATCGTTTGAACAGAGGTCTGCCTGATGATGCTATTCAGGATGTCTTATTCAAGCTTAAAAACTTTGAAAACGGAGAACTTGTGCAGAAAAATGCTTCATTTATGGATTATCTGCAAAATGGCATTTCAGTAAGATATTTTGTAGATGGTGAGGAGCGTTCCTCTATAGTTTATCTTGTTGACTACAAAAATCTTGACAATAATTCATTTATCATAGCGAATCAGTGGACTTTCATTGAAAATAGTAATAAGCGTCCTGATGTAATTCTCTTTTTAAACGGCTTGCCGGTTGTATTAGTTGAGTTGAAATCTCCTTCTCGAGAAGAAACGGACGCTTCTGAAGCATACAGACAGCTCCGTAATTATATGCAGGAAATCCCATCTATGTTTATTTATAATGCCATCTGCGTTATGAGCGACCAGTTGACATCTAAAGCAGGTACAATCACTTCTGGTGAAGACCGCTTTATGGAGTGGAAAACGAAAGATGGAGATTATGAGAATACACAGTTTGCACAGTTTGATACTTTCTTTGAGGGGATGTTCAAGAAAGAGCGACTTCTTGATATTATAAAGAACTTCATTTGTTTTTCAAATGAGGGTATTAACTCATTCAAAATTCTTGCAGGATATCACCAGTATTTTGCAGTTAGAAAAGCAATTGAATCCACAAAACACGCTACTGTTACGGATGGTAAGGGAGGCGTGTTCTGGCATACACAAGGAAGTGGTAAGTCACTTTCTATGGTATTTTATGCACATTTGTTGCAAAAAGCATTGGATAGTCCAACTATAGTTGTTATCACCGATAGAAATGATCTTGATGATCAGCTTTATGGGCAATTTGCAAAGTGTAAAGAATTCTTAAGACAAGAGCCGATACATGCTGAAAGCAGAGAAAACTTAAAGTCTTTGCTTGCTGGCAGACAGGCAAATGGTATTATCTTTACTACAATGCAGAAGTTTGAAGAATCTCACGAAGCATTGTCGGAGCGAAACAACATTATAGTTATGGCGGATGAAGCACACAGAGGACAATATGGACTGGCAGAAACTGTTGATGCTAAAACTGGTAAGATAAAAATTGGAACAGCACGAATTATCAGAAATACTTTGCCTAATGCTACATATATCGGATTTACCGGTACGCCTATTTCATCAAAAGACCGCAGTACTCGGGAAGTATTTGGTGATTATATTGATATTTATGATATGACACAGGCGGTTGAGGATGGAGCAACAAGACCTGTATATTACGAGAGCCGGGTTATCAAGCTTAACCTTGATGAAGATACTCTTAAGTTGATCGATAGTGAATATGATGTTATGGCTGAAAATGCTGATGGAGAAGTAGTTGAGAAAAGCAAGCGTGAACTTGGTAAGATGGAAGCTGTTCTTGGCAATGATAATACTATCAATTCCCTTGTCTGTGATATTCTTGACCATTATGAGAATAACAGAGAGAATCTTTTAACAGGAAAGGCAATGATTGTTGCTTATTCTCGACCTATTGCAATGAAGATATACAAGCGTATCTTAGAACTTCGTCCTGCATGGACTGAGAAAGTTGGAGTTGTTATGACTTCTGGTAATAATGATCCGGAAGAATGGAGAAAGATTATTGGCAATAAACATCATAAGGATGAACTTGCTAAGAAATTCAAAGATAATAACAGCACTATGAAGATAGCAATTGTTGTTGATATGTGGCTGACAGGCTTTGATGTTCCTTCACTTGCAACTATGTATGTTTATAAACCAATGTCTGGACATAATCTTATGCAGGCTATAGCTCGTGTAAATCGTGTATTTCGTGATAAAGAAGGCGGACTTGTTGTAGATTATGTTGGAATTGCTTCTGCATTGAAACAAGCAATGAACGATTATACTTCTCGTGATAAAAAGAATTATGGTGATACTGATGTCGCAAAGGTTGCATATCCGAAGTTCTTGGAAAAGCTTTCAGTTTGTCGGGATATGTTTCATGGATATGATTACTCGAAGTTTACAGGTGGAACAGACCTTGAAAGAGCAAAAACTATCAGTGGTGCAGTCAACTTTATTATGGACAGAGAGAAAGTGGATGATAAGGACTCATTTGTAAAAGAAGCACTTATGCTGCATCAGGCATTGTCTCTTTGCTCTTCTCTGGTTGATGAAGAAAGTAGATTTGAAGCAGCATTCTTTGAATCAGTGCGTGTTCTTGTCCTTAGACTGACTAATACAGGAGTTGGGAAGAAGATTTCTCTTCCAGAAATGAATGCAAGAATAAATGAGCTTTTAAAGCAGAGTATCAAGAGTGATGGAGTTATCAATCTTTTCTCAGATATCAAAGAAGAATTTTCACTGTTTGACCCGAAGTTTCTTGAAGAAGTTGCCAATATGAAAGAAAAGAATCTCGCAGTTGAACTTCTGAAAAAATTGATTGCAGAACAGGTTTCAGTATATCGTAGAACTAATGTAGTTAAATCTGAGAAGTTTAGTGAAATTATGCAGCGTTCGCTTAATGAGTATCTTAATGGTATGTTGACAAATGAAGAAATTATTGAGGAAATGCTGAATCTTGCAAAACAGATTGCAGCAGCCAAAAAGGAAGGTGACCAACTTGGGCTTACTGCTGATGAGCTTGCCTTCTATGATGCATTGACGAAGCCGCAGGCAATAAAGGATTTCTATGAAAATGAAGAATTGATAGCAATTACAAAAGAACTTGCAGACACTCTCCGAAGAAATAAAACAATTGACTGGCAGAAAAGAGAATCAGCAAGAGCAAAAATGCGTATGCTTATAAAGAAACTGCTGAAAAAACATAAGTACCCGCCTGAAGGTATGGAGGATGCGGTTCAGACTGTTATGACACAGTGCGAACTTTGGACAGATAATAATGATATGGGAGAAGAAAAGGTTGTGGATTTTAGAAAAGCCGGATACACATATATGCAAGAAAAAAATAATGTGTTGATGGTGGCTGAGAAAAGAGAGGTATATGGAGATATGGAAACTAAAATAGTTAAAGATTAGTTCGAGATGAAAAGAAAATGTATGATTTGTGCAAAACTAAAATTAGTTTATAAAATAATAAATGATTTTGAAAACAAAGCAGAAGTGTTTAGGGAAGTTTGAGTCAATTATTTTTTATAAGATAATGAAAAGTATTTTTGCACGTGGCATAGAAGATATATGTGACAAAAATGGGGGGAGGGGATTATAGTGATATAAGGGAACAAGTATTCAAAATACTTGGTGGAGTATAAAGAAATCATTAAGTGTGTTATAGTATGAATAGATATATGGAGGTAAAATATGGCATTATCACAGCCGAGAGGAAAACAATTAGAGGTATTAGATTTAAAACCAGAAGGACATAATGTTGTTTTGGGTACAGCTGGTAGTGGAAAAACAACATTAGCTATTTATAGAGCAATTTATCTTGCCACTTTGGATGATAAGGAAAGAGTGTTGTTAGTTACTTTTAATACGACACTTGTAAAATATTTAGAGGCTATAGTTGGCTCAGAAATTCCTAGAAACATTGATGTTAGAAATTATCACAAGTTTGCAAGAGGATATTTAGCACATAGGAACAAGATGCCGAGATGGAATGGTATAGTTTCGGGAATGGAAGATGGCGATAATAAAAAGCAACTGTTTGCAAGAAGAGCATTGGAAAAGGTGAAAGCAGAGAATGGAACTAATAGTACATTAAAAAGATCAGAAGAAGTTTTTCTAGAAGAGATAAATTGGATTGAAAAAATGGGAATAAAAACACTTGATGAATATGAGAAAGTTGAACGTGTTGGACGCTTTGATACGCGGATAATAAGAGAAAATAGGAAATATTTTTTTCAAGTATATAAGGCATATCTTGAGGTAAGAAAAGAGGAAGGGTATTTATATGATTGGGAAGATATAGCACAAACAGTATACGAAGAACTAGATAATGATACGGAAAAGAGAATGTATAAGCATATTATAGTGGATGAAGGACAGGATTTATCACCTATAATGCTTAAGTCACTTGTTAAAGCTATTCCGGAGGATGGAACATTTACTTTTTTTGGTGATGTTGCACAACAAATTTATGGATCACGATTGTCGTGGAGAGAAGCTGGATTAAAAATAGTAAAAAATAAGATATGGTATTTTGATCGTAATTATAGAAATAGTAAAGAAATTGCTAAATTTGCAGTAGCTATTTCAAAATCAAAATATTTTGAAGATAAGCAGGATTTGGTAGAACCAGTATTACCTACAGCATCGTCTCCATTGCCTGCAATTGTAAAATGCAAAGATGAAGAGACAGAGTTAGAGTGGATAGTAGAGACGGCGATAAGAATGTCTGGAAATCAGAGCATTGCAATTTTGGTTAGAAACCGAGAACTAGTTGATTTAGTAGAGGAAAAGTTGAGAACAAAAAAGATTATTCCACAAATTCTGAAAAATCGGATGGGAGTATTGGATTTAAATGCAAAAATTTCAATAGGAACTTTTCATTCAGCTAAGGGATTAGAATTCGATATGGTATTTTTACCTTTTTGTTCTGTGAAATATCTGCCATCAGAAGAAAGAATTTTAGCAAATGAGGGCAGAGACGAAGCGTTAAAGGAAGAAGCAAAATTATTATATGTAGCTATAACAAGAGCAAAAAGAGGATTAATATTATCGTATACTGCAGAAAAAACAGAGCTATTGTTAGAAGTAGATGAATCGTTGTATGATGAGAGGGAATTAAAATGATAGATGAAATATATGAGGAAATTAGAAAAAGAAATATAACTAGGCTATGTCATTTTGTTCATACAAATGTACTTTTACATATATTGAACAACAATGAAGGCGTTAAAGCTGTTGATTTTATAAATCAAGATGTTTTGATTCAAAATGATAAATTACGATTAGATGGCAAAACGGAATATATTAATTGTTCTGTCCAATATCCCAATTGGTGGTACTTGCGTAGAGTAAAAGATAATAATCCTATATTTTCAGATTGGGCAATCCTATTTATTGATCCTATAGTTGCTACTATTGAAACGACACAATTTTGTAAGGTTAATGCAGCTACTCGCTATGGTGCTTATATTTATAAAGGAGTAGAAGCATTTCGAGAAATGTTTTCAGCAAATGTAGGAAGGCAAAATAGGACAATTGATATGTTACAGAATGCACCTACAGATGATCAAGCAGAAGTGTTAGTTTATGAGAGTATTCCAGTATCAATGATTAAAGGAATAGTATTTGAAAATGAGAAAATTGCAAGACAAAAAATAGTTGAATGGAAGGTAATGGGATTTCCTAAAATCGATGTGTTTATTTCACCAGAATTATTTGATGTATCAACAAGTGGAAAAATAAGAAGTGGAGTAGAACCAGTAGTAAGACCATATAGGGAGGAAAAAAATGAGTTGTTCTAAAAAGGAAAAATATACAGGGGCGTTAATTGGAGCAGCAATAGGTGACGCATTGGGGTGGCCAAATGAACAAAATAGTAAAAACATTAGAAAGAATAGAAATAGCATAAGAACATATGTGGAGTGGAATCGTCGTGCAGGCGGAAAATACTGGCCACATGAAGAAAAAATTTGTGCGGGTGAATATAGTGATGATACACAACTAATTATTGCCACTGCTAGAAGTTTATTAAGAGGTCGCCAATGGAGTGATTTTTTTCGCCAAGCAGAATTACCAGCGTGGTTGAAGTATGAAAGAGGAGGCGGAGGAGCAACCAAGAGGGCGGCACAAAAGTGGGCTAACAATATATCTCCGTGGGATGAGAAAAGCAATTCACCTTTAGAAATAAAGGATTACTTTATGGCTGGTGGAAATGGAGTTGCAATGAGAATCCTTCCACATATATTTAGAAATGAAGAAAATGCCGAAAAAATCATGGAACAAGTTGTTTTAAATGGAATGTATACTCATGGACATCCACGAGCATTGATAGGGGCTATGTTATATGCGATGGCAGTGAGAACATTGATACAACAGGATGTTGTGTTAAGTTATGGAGAATTGATAGATGTATTAATAGAAGAGAAACAATGGAGTAAACTTCCAGAGGTGAACAATATTGCTATATGGAAAAGTGAAGCTGAAAGATATGCACAATATGATTATGACCGAATGTGGAATGAATGTGTAATAGAAACAATAAATTATTTGAAAATTGCAAAAGAAGCATTAAATCAAGGCATTTTGGATTTAAGAGATGATACTCTTCAAAAATTGGGATGTTATAATTCGAAAATAAATGGTGCGGGGAATGTCTCAGCGGTAGTTTCAATCTATTTATTTTCTAAGTATGCGGATGATCCTACAATGGCAATATATGAGACTGCGAACTTAAGTAATGCAGATACAGATACATTGGCATCCATGGTTGGTGGATTGGCTGGTGCTCTAAACGGCAAAGATTGGATTCCAATAGAGTTAAGGGGAGTACAAGACTATTCATTATTTGAATACCTTGTAGAGCAAATGATGGATGAAAAGTGTGATTTCCTCAATAGCGATAAAAAATATAAGCTATTTAATAATGAGAAAATGGCAACATTGAAAATAGGAGAAAGTATAGAGTGTCTTCCTTTTGGAGAGATAACACTAAAGGAGATAAGAGAAGATAAACCGAAACGAGCAGACATGTATGTAAAGGTATATATATGGAAAACAGCATATGGACAAACAATTTTCTCTAGGAAAATAGGGAAAAAAGCATTAAATTTAGAACAGAGCGTACAGTATGAAGTAAACGAAAAACATAGTTCAGAAATTTTGCTTACGGTACAAAATTTACGTGACATTAAACAGATTTTAATTAAAGTATCTGATGCCAATGATTTTGTTGAAATTTTATGTGAGATTATGAAAATGAAGGAAGAAAATAGAATTTCAAAAGAACAAATTGATGGGATGAAATCAAAGTGGAGTCAGTATAAGATGACAAAGAAGCAGATCGTAAATATATATGAGCTGTTGTAATTGTGGGTAATGAATTATGTATAATAGTTGTGAAATAAAAACAAAATTACTAAATACAGTGGTATAAGTCTGTGATTTAGGGGAAGTGATTACTATAATAATTAAATGATTCTAGGGAAAATTATAGGAAGGTAAATGCAATGACGATTGAAGAAATTTTATCAATGGAAGAAAATCAGACATTTGATCGGAAAAGTATAAATATTTCTCCAAAGGATTTAGCAATACCGATTGTTGCATTTGCTAATGCGGATGGTGGAGATATTGCAATAGGTATAACCGATAGGACAAAAAGAATTGAAGGCATTGATTTTGAAACCAAGAAGTTAAATGAACTTCTAAGAGTGCCATTTGATTTTTGTAATCCGACTATTAAAGTTGGAATAGAAAAAGTTCCATGCGTCGATGAAAAGGGAAGAGAGAATCATGTGCTTGTAATGAATATTGACGCAAGTCCATAGGTGCATGCAAATCAGGCAGATGATGTATTCTTAAGAGTTGGCGATAAATCTAAATTACAGACTTTTGAAGAACGCCTTCAGCTTAATTATGACAAGGGAGAACGTTACTTTGAAGGTAAACGCTCCATCTGATGTACCTTGACTTTTGAAAGACCGCAGTTTAGCGGTCTTTTTGTATTCTGATATATTCTGGCAGCTTTAGTGACCATGGAAGAAGATCTTCCAGAAATGAGCGGTCTGTATCATTCTTTAGACACGGCACCATCAACAGCAGCTTGTATTTCTTCGATAGGAGTTTTACATCTGCCATCTACAAAAGGTGCAACATCAAAAGTTTCCCCAGGGTGTTGTAAAATCTGTTCTGTAATAGAACGAGAAGATTTAACAAATATATCGGAAAAGACATCATCCAGTTTTAAGTTAGAAACAGTAAGGCAGTTGTGGGCACGATTCTTCTCACAGGTAATCATACAAGTGAGTTTGAAACGGTATCTTACCAAATCCCTTAATTCACGGATGTCAGCAGGTGGAATAAAGGAAGGTTTAACCATTCCACACATATATAAATCACAAATCCATTTAGCATCTTTGCGGTCAGTCTTGTTGCCTTTTTGAGGCTTGGTATATTTGGGGTGGGAAAGAGTAACCCAGATGTTATTCTTGTCCAGAACATTAAAAACAGGGATCCAGTACTTACCGGTAGATTCTATGCAGACATCCGTACAGTTGTATTTAGAAATCCAGTCACATAGCTCATTCAGACCTTTGGTGAAGGAAGAAAAGAGGGCTTCTTTATACTCGGTACGTTTCAGGGAATCTGTTATGCCGATATATGCATAAATCCATGTTTTGTGGACATCAAGACCACAGCAGTTATTTTTGAGGATTTTAAAGGACAATAGAAGTACCTCCTGATGAATTATTATTATAAAGCTGACAGTGACTGGTCATCCGGCAAAATCGAGTCGACTTTGGAAGGGATAAGTTTACGGTATAATGGTAAACTAAATTTGTAACACCTTGTTCGAATAATATATTATAATATTATTCAAATAAGGAGGACATTGTTATGTCAATACGTTACAGTGAAGATTTTAAAAAAGAAGTAGTCAAAGCATATATGGCTGGCGATAAATCCACCATCCAAATAGCTGCTGATTATAATATTGCCAAGAGTACTGTTAGCCAGTGGGTTAATCAGTACAAGGAAGAATGCCTTTATACCACCAGCACATCACCTGGATCTAATGAATCAAAGGAAATCAGAAGATTAAACCAGCTTCTTAACAAAAAGGATAAGGAAATTGCATTCCTAAAAAAAGCAGCGGCATTCTTCGCGAAGGAAATCGATTAGTGGTATATCGGTTCATTGATGATAATAAAAATACATTTGGTTTAAGATGGCTGTGTAAAAAATTTGCAATCAGCCCTAATTGTTACTACAACTACAAAAAAGATGCAAAGCAAAAATATCATGAACGTCTGAACCATATCTTCGAGCTTATAAAATACATTTATTATAACAATAATCGTGTTATAGGCTATAGGGCTATGCGTATTTTCATCAAGCGCTATGGATATGATATAAGCAGTACAACTATGCATAAATACATGAATAAGGAACTCAATTTATGTGCTGTAATTATGCATTCCAAGCCTGGATACAAGGCAGGTAAAAAGAACAAAATATTTGATAATCTCTTAAACCAGAACTTTACAGTCGGCTGCAAAAATAAAATATGGTGTACAGATTTTACATATATGCGCCAGCCAAATGGAAAATTCAGATACAACTGTTCAATAATTGATTTATATGACAGGTCAGCTGTTGCCTCATTAAACAGTGATTATATCAATACAGCTCTAGCAATAAACACGCTTAAAATGGCGCTAAAAAAGGAAAACTATCCCAAAGTGATTTTACACTCAGATCGGGGAGTACAGTTTACTTCGTGGGAGTTTGTAAAGTTCTGCAAAGAGAATAATGTAATTCAGAGCATGAGCAGGTCTGGCTGTCCGTATGATAATGCTCCAATGGAAAGATTTTATAACACTTTCAAAAGCAATTTTTATAACGTAACTGCATTTTCAAGTGTGGAGATGATGGACGAACTTACTATGAAATATATCAACTGGTATAACTATGTCCGTCCTCATTCATACAATGATTATTTAACACCAATGGAAGCTCGTTACATATAGGTATTTATCGAACAGAGTGTTACAAAAATGCTTGACCAGTACACGGGCTACGTTATGCGCCAATCATTGATGCCTTAACGGATGACCGACAACAAATAAAAATGCGAGGTCGCCGCTATACAGCCCCGCCACTCACATCCACGTGTTCTGTAGTGTGTCAGCCTTATAGGTAAATAATATCAGAAGGAATATAAATTAGAAAAGCGAAAGTCAGCCAAGATGTTTCATGACGTATTGGTGCATTTCGCAGAAAGGCGGATTATAAATATGATAAGAAAACAAAGACATTTCCAGTATTTATTAATTATGATAAATCGGATGATATTAGTGACACAACAAAATATGAGGATCATTTTGAACAAGGATTTAGGGATCGATTGATAGCAATATCAAAATCGGGAAGGAGTCTACAATCTGAGGATGTACAGAATTTTCTTAAGGCTAAAGAGAGAGGAATTAGAGTAGAACTTTTTGTGCGAAAGAATAAGGACGATAAGATTTCTAAGGAATTTTATTATCTTGGGCATATGACGGCTAGTGGAAATACTAAGGAATTTACAATGCCAAATACACAGAAAACAGCAGTTGAGATAGAGTGGATACTTGATGTTCCAGTACGTGAAGATATATATGAGTATATTGTAAATTCATAAATATTATGTATATGTCAAAAGTATAAAAAGTCGTTTGTGCTTGCAGAAAAAGACTTTTTTACTTAATTTATTGCATTAAATCACGATATTAAAAGAAAGAAGGAAAGTGAGATAATTAGTTTTATAATTGTCACACAAGAATTATATGAAAACAGTTAAAGTAGTTGCAGCAGTAATAAAAGAAGTTAATGATAATGGGGAGCCAATTATATTCGCAACGCAGCGCGGGTATGGAGAATTCAAGGATGGCTGGGAATTTCCAGGAGGAAAAATAGAGGCAGGAGAGACACCACAGGAAGCATTAAAACGAGAAATTATGGAAGAATTAGATACAAAAGTTAAAATTGGAAATTTAATAGATACAATTGAATATGATTATCCAAATTTTCACCTTTTAATGGATTGTTTTTGGTGTGAGATAGTAAGCGGAGAATTGAAGTTAAAGGAACATGAAAATGCAAAATGGCTGACTAAGGAGCATCTTGATGAGGTTGAATGGCTGCCGGCAGATGTTATTTTGATTGATAAAATAAGAATGGATATGTAGGAGGATTTCACTAATATAATAAGTTTCACTACACGAGTGAAAGCGGGGATATAAGTGGATATTTTATTTAAAAATGATGATTTTGTATTTTCGTACAGAGTTGGCGGTATATTGATACATAATGATAAAATCTCGTTACAGCATCCAAAGAATGATGATTATGCTATTATTGGCGGACACGTTGCAGCTATGGAGATAAGCATGGAAACTCTTAAACGGGAATTTTAAGAAGAAATTTATGCTAAGATAAAGGTAGATAATCTGTTGGCAATCGGAGAAATTTATTTTCCATGGGGGAAGACCCTGTCAACAGATATGCTTATATTATAATGTGCATCTGGTGAATGATAATATTCCATTAGATGGAGTGTTTCATGGATATGATGAGCTGGATGATGAAAGAATTGATCTGGATTTCTGTTGGGTTCCACTAGAGGATTTAAAGAAAGGTAATAAAGTATATCCTTTAGAGTTGATACCATATATTCTTGAAACTGCTAAAATAGAGTTACAGGAAAGAATAGGAGCGGTCAAGTTTGAGATAAAATCGATAGGTGTTTACTCAGTAACAGGTAAGACCAGAGTAAATGTTTATTGAACATTAATATTAGATGTATAAATTTTTGTATATTGAAAATGTTTTGCATTATCACTTTAAAAATATTAAATAATAAGTAAATTAATAAATTAAATATATACTATAGAAAATAAAATACACACACATCGTATGTTGAGGTTTATAAAATAATACAAAAACGTATATTTCAATACATTATATGTTGGGGTTTAAATATAATAATATCACATTTAAGTATGTAGCTAATATTATATACGAGTTTATCATTAATTAACAACAGGAATTTAAAATTTTTAAAAGTTTTTCTGAAAACATATTGCAATTTTATTTATAAAGCAGTAGTATAATTAATACAAAAACGTATTGAAACGAAAAGAGGTGATACAATGAATATTAAAGTATATGAATTAAAAATTAAATTATATATTCTTAAAGATATACCATTTGATGATATGTTATCAATAGAATCAGATTACATAGATTCAGCACTGGCATTGAGTGATGAGTGGCTGACATACCATGAGAACACAGGATATAAGATGTATACGTACAATGGCTTATATCCTCTTGAGCGTTCTGGTATATATAAGAAAGACAGTATATATACGATGACAATAAGAACAGTTAAATATGAACTGGCATCTTATATGTCCAAGGTGCTTGCTAATCATTATACAGAAACATTAAAAGGTTTGACAGTTGAGAAAAGAATTATCCCAAAGAGATTTATTGAGGAGATATATACCCTGACACCGGCAATCCAGAAGAATGATACTGGCTACTGGAAGGATAATTACTCAGTAGAGCAGTATGAGCAGAGACTTTTTATAAATGCTGTTAAAAAATATAATGCATTTACTAATAGTAAGCTAAATGAAGATTTTGATTTATATACATCAATACAGTTCCTTAATAAGAAGCCGGTGAAGTTTAGGTATAAAGGCATTACACTTCTTGGTGATAAGTTTGACCTTAAGATAGCCGATAATAAAAAGGCTCAGGAATTAGCATATTTTCTGATTGGAACAGGAATTAGCGAAATGAATTCCAGAGGAGCTGGTTATTGTAATTATAAATATATATAATTGCGTATTATTTATAGTTATATATTTATATTACAAAATATTAAGATGATGGAGGTGGATATGTTTGTTAAAAGATTGCATTGAAATATTTGCCAGGGAGCTTGAAAAGACCGAAGAACAATTTGGAAATCGTGAGAAATTTATATTAGATAGCTATATTCCGGCAGATGGTGATTATATTGTTGTGCAGAAGGATGGAACGTTAAAGAGCAGGTCATTTAAGCTTGATAAGAAGACAAGAACATTAAACGGTATGATAAGCGGTAGTCAATTAGATGATGACATTAAGTTTTATGATTACCATAGCAGACTGGTAAGTATGGACAAGCCACAAGATCCGAAAAAAGTAATACATTCCAATAGTTATTTGTCGTTCTGGGTGAAGCAGGATAGTCTGGATAATGGAAAGCTTGATATGCAGGCGATTGACAGATATTATGATGTATTAAAAAATCCAAGAGCAAAGTACAAAAATGTTCAGGATGCGAAAATGTATGATTATATAGCTGAAAAGGTAGGCGATGTTAATCAGGAAAAGCTGGAATATTCAAGAAACTGGATAAAACAGAATATATTTAAGCTTAAAGATATGGGGATAGAGTTAACAGGCAAGAATTATCTTAAGATATTTTTTGAAGATGATAAAGAACTGTATGTTAGGGAAGAACAACGTTATCTTATGACTAAAATTTATAATAAGAATGATTATAATATCGAAATTGATGGGCAGATACTAGGTCTTCCTAATGATAATCTTGCATTGAACTCAAAGAAACCATATATGGAACACAAGACACGAAAGAAAACAGTTCCATACTTGCTGTCTCCCCAAAGTGCAGCTGTTCAGAGAATGTTTTTTGATTATCTTATGAACGAAGCTAATAAAGGTAATACAAATTTGTTTTTTGATAATTCAGTTCTTCATAGCAAGTATAACAAAAGTGGAATTACAGCTTTGAAAAATGGAGAATTTATTGAAGGGGATTTCTCAGGGTACTTTTTACAAATTCAAAAAGGTAAGGAAATAGCGATAGAACATCAGGATACTATAGTTGATTACAAGTATAATCTTTATAAGCCATTTGTATATTCTAATGTTTTGGAAGATGATGTTACAGATGAACAATATAGGAAATATGGTAATAAGAAAGAATTACTTGCTGTAATTAATGAAGTATTATTTTCTAAGTGGTTGTCGGGCAATTTCTTTTCGGATGAAGAGCAAATTAAAAAAATAAATATAGATAGTATTTTAAAGAAAAATATATTTTTATCAAGGAATGCTATATTTGCGTGGCTTTATAAGGGTCAGAGTAAGGACATACAAAGAGTTCTACATTTAGTAAGTATGAATATTATTAAGAGTTCAATTACTAATAGTTATATGGGAAAAGCGGTTAAGCAGTTTAATCTGATGAAATCGTTAGATATGTATTTTGGAGGGAATGATATGAAAGACAGATATATTGATATAAGAAATAGTCTTAGCAGAAAGATTAATGAGGATGAATATAGTCAGATAGAAAGTGAAAGCGAATATTATTATGCTGTTGGTCAGCTCGTAAGGTATTATATTTCATTAAGTAAATCAAAAGATAAAAATCATTCGTTAGCCAATCCATTTTTTAATGCTTCCAATGATAGTGTAATAAAAAATAGACTGAAACAGTTTTTCAAAAAATATGATTATGCAATAAAAGATAATTATAAAAGATTTGATAAGATGTATACAATGATTATTTCTGCTGTACCAGATGGAAAAGTTAGAAGTGAAGATATAATAGCAGGATATATAAGTAATAATCTTATATACGAGTCAAAGAAGTCAGAGGAGAATAATTAGTGTGAAAAATATATTTTTCATACGCAGAATTTGTGCCTTAGTGCACTTAGCACAAATTTGTTATGTATAAAAAATGTGCACAGAAATGAGGATTTATATGGATAAGAGAGTATATGGAGTTATAGGAATTTCTTCAATTATGGCTAATTGGAATGCAGATTTTACAGGCTATCCAAAGAGTATGCAGAATGGAGATGTGTACGGAAGTGATAAAGCTTTAAAGTATCCTATGAAGAAAATGTGGAACGATGAGGGAAAGAAAGTATTATATATTAAGTCTATGAAGTTTTCCAAGGATGGAGCACTTGTACCAAATTCATTAAAAGAGCGTTATGAAGAATTATTTAATGTTGGAGACTTGAAAGAGTGCAATAATTCTAAAGAAGTTCTTACCAATCTTATGTCTGCTGTAGATGTTAAGAATTTTGGAGCAACATTTGCGGAAGCAAAGAATAACTTTTCGATAACAGGAGCAGTTCAGTTTGGACAAGGCTTTAATAAATATAAGGAAACGAATGCAGAAGAACAGCAGATACTTTCTCCATTCAGAGATGCAAGTAAAGACAGCGAGAAAAATGAAGAGGCAAAGAATTCAACATTAGGAACAAAAATTACAAGCGATGAAGCACATTACTTCTATCCATTTGTAATTAATCCACTTGCATATAAGGAATTGGTAAGTCTTGGAGTTACAGACGGATATACAGAGGAAGATTATGAGAACTTTAAAAGAACTGCTTTAGTAAGTGCAACAGCTTATGCAACTAATGCTAAAGAAGGCTGCGAGAATGAATTTGCAATATTTGTAGAGACAGAGATAGATACATATCTTCCTAATTTATCTGAATACATAAACTTTGAAAAAGGTGATAAGCTTAATACAATAGATATAAGTGGCGTTGCAGAAATACTTAATAATATCGGAGATAGAATAAAGGGCGTTGAAGTTTACTTTAATCCACATACAACTAAGCTTGTATCTGGAATTAAAGGGGAGAAGCTTTATGACATTATTACACAAAAAGAGGTGTAATGTATGGAGGCTGTTAAATTTACATTAAGTGGCAGAAATGCCTTTTTCAAGAAACCGGAAGTTAATGCCTATTATTATTTTACATATAGTCATATACATAAGGTTGCTTTGTTAGGAATATTTGGTGCAATATTAGGGTATGGTGGATACGCACAGAAAGAATGGAAAAAGGAAAAGAAGGGGCAGTCTATAGAAGTTGATTATCCTGAATTCTATGAAAAATTAAGACATATAAAAGTGTCAGTTGTGCCTAAAAATGAACGTGGATATATACCTAAGAAAGTCCAGATATTTAATAATTCAGTAGGTTATGCAAGTGCTGAACAGGGCGGTAATCTTATTATAAAAGAGCAATGGTTAGAAAATCCAGTGTGGGATATATATGTACTGATTGACTGTGAAGAAGTCGAGAAACTGGCTGGATTTTTAAAACAAGGAAAGTGCGTTTATTTTCCTTATCTTGGTAAAAACGATCATCCAGCAGATATTACAAATGTAGAAAAAGTTGTTGTTGAGGAAACAATATTAAAAGAAACAGTTATATCTAGTATGTTTTTAAAGGAAACAGGCAGTTTAATTATGCCTGATGATGAAGATGATATAGAAGTGTTTAAATATGCTGAAAAATTGCCAGTTGCTCTTGATGGATACACTAACTTATATGAATATGCAGATCTCTGTTATACTAATATGTTAGTGGATATAAATGATGATAAGTTATATAAGCTTTATAAAACAGAAGGTAAGGTTTTGGAGTTTTACTAATAATTATATTAATGATGTCACATCAGGCAATGGGAATTTATTGTAAGTTCATTTTGTCTGATGTGGCATTTTTAATTAATTATGTAAGTGAGAGAAAGGGGAAACATAGACAAGTATGAGTAAAGAATGTGATGGGAAAATGTTGTTTAATATAAAAAGTTTAATGCTGCCGTTAGACAGTATTACGGAATTTGGAGATGAATGTTATGCACATTTATCAGAAGATGAAACTCAAAAAGAAACTTTAACAGGGCACACAAGGCGTTGTCAGAAGTATTGGTTTAATATTGTTGAAGCTAAACATATTGAAACAGTATTTATAAAGTTTGAGCAGTTGTATATGGGGGATATTACCAATGAAGCCAGACATATATTTGAGTTGATGTCGGTTAATGTTGTAACTTTACACGATGTTGGAAAGATAAATCCTTTATTTCAGAAGCTGAAAATGAAGAATAACTGGAAAACGGAATATGCACCTGAAAGTATATCGAGCAGACATTCTATTGTATCGGCAATTTTTTATCTTGATTATTTTCTGGATATTATTAATACAGCAAAAGGTGATGGAAGAATTAACAGGGACGAGTCTGATGTGCTTAAAGACTTTGCGTATATCTATTCTTATATAATTTCAAGGCATCATAGTGGTATGAATAATCTGGAATATTTTTTTAGTGGGTTGACTGGAAAAAATACAGAAGGTGATAATTCAGGAAAAGATGCATATGACTGGTACGAAATGTTTAAACAGGAGTTATACAAAGAGCCGGTTGTAAAGCTTAGAAAACGTGATGAATGGCTTAATAGAATGGCATATCAAAGTAATGAAAAGAATATTTATTTGTATGCGTGGACAAGGCTTTTATATTCTTTATTAGTGGCAGCAGATTATTATGCAACATCTGAATTTATGAATGGATATGAAAATAACGATTATGGAAATGTTAATAATATTGATAACATAATAAATGAATATGAGAATAATGACGTACAGAAAAGTATACGTAATTATGAGAAGAATATTAAAAGATTAGATGAAGAACAGCTTGCTAAAGTTAATAAAGACACGGTTATTGGAAATATTAAGGGGATAAATGTACTGCGGACAGAAATGTTTCTTGAAACAGAATATAATCTGAAAAACAATATAGACAGTAAGATATTCTATCTTGAAGCTCCAACCGGAAGTGGAAAGAGTAATACCGCATTTAATTTAAGTTTTCAATTATTGAAAAAATCGGACTATTGCAGAAAGATTTTTTACGTATATCCATTTAATACTTTAGTTGAACAGAATATGAATTCTATGGAAAAAATATTTGGACAAAAAGAGAATATTATGTCAAATATAGCTGTAGTAAACTCAATTACTCCATATAAAGTAAAGAACAGTTCAAATATAAATCTATATAAGGATGAGAAATATGCCATAGAAGATTATCAAAAAATATTATTGGACAGACAGTTTTTAAATTACCCTATAGTGTTATCAACTCATATTACTTTATTTGATACAATGTTTGGCAGGTCTAAAGGTAGTACATTTGGATTTCATCAGTTATGTCATTCAGTTATTGTTTTAGATGAAATTCAAAGTTACAACAATAACAAATGGGGAGCAATGATAAATTTTCTAAAGGCATTTGCACAGTTATTAGATATAAAAATAATTATAATGTCAGCAACTCTGCCTAATCTTGAATTGCTTACCAATAATAATGCCAAAGCTGTCAGATTGATAAATAACAGAGAAAAATATTTTAATCACAGAATGTTTGCCAATAGGGTGAAAGTTAATTATGAACTTCTTAACAGAAAAATAGGAATTGCTGAGCTGGAAGAACACATTTTGCAACATAAAAATAAGAGAATACTTATAGAATTTATAAGAAAATCAAGTGCAGAAGAATTTTATGCATATATAAGTGAAAGTGCAGAATGTCCGGTCAGGTTAATAACAGGCGATAGCAGCATACAGGAACGTAAAGATATAATTGCTGACATTGAAAATATGCAGGAAGTCATTCTTGTTGCAACACAGGTTATTGAAGCAGGTGTAGATATAGATATGGACATAGGATATAAAGATATATCAAGACTTGACAGCGAGGAACAGTTTATAGGGCGAATTAATAGGTCGTGCAGGAAAGATGGAGTTGTATATTTCTTTAATATGGACGATGCTAAAGGAATATACAGGCAAGATGTCCGCGTGGATACTGATAATACTTTAATGAATGAGGAAATAAGAGAAATACTTAATTCTAAAGATTTTTATGATTATTATGAAAAATATGTAATACCAGTTTTAAAAAATGCCCAGGGACAATGTAACGATAATAATATAGATGAATTTATCAGAAAAGAAGTAGGAAAGCTGGATTTTAATAAAGTTGCAGATAAAATGAAACTCATAGATGATAACAGACAGATGTATTCGATATATTTTTCAAGAAATATTATTGATAAAAATAATCCTGATAATGTTATAGATGGTAAAAAGATATGGAAAGAGTATAAAGAACTTTTGCAGGATAATCATATGTCTTATCAGGAAAAGACCGTTAAACTACATAATATCAGAAGTAAAATGAATATGTTTATGTATCAGTTTAAAATAGAATTATACAATGAAAATCATAAACCGGTTATTGAAAATCTGGAGTGGGATGAGCAGATAGGAGATATTTTTTATATTGAAAATGGCGAAGATTATTATGATGAAAATGGAGTGTTAAATAAAGAGCTATTCAAGGATAATGAAGATTTATTCATATAAGGAGGTAGTAAAAAATTAGATTAATATCTGATTTTTTATACGTATGATTTGTGGCTGCGCACACTTGACACAAATTTAATAGGAGAAAAAAACGTGCGTAGAAAGGAGGTTTAGTATGCAGGTTAATGGTACATTGATTAATTATTATTTTCATTGCAAAAGACAATGCTATCTGCACGGTAACAGGTTAAATCTGGAGGATAATAGTGAGCAGGTTAAGATAGGCAAGGCAATTCACGAAGAAAAAGCGGCAGATAAAAGTAATTCAGAGATTGCAATAGACAATATAAGGCTTGATAAGCTTACCAAAGAATATCTTACAGAAGTAAAAAAGTCGGATGCAGATGTAGAAGCAGCAAAATGGCAGCTATTGTATTATTTAAAAGTATTAAAAAATAAGGGAATAGTAAGAAAAGGAAAACTTGAGTTTGTAGAAAAGAATAAAAGCGATAAGAAAGTTATGATTCTTGAATTAACAGAAGAACTGGAAAATGAACTTGATGGGTATGTTAATGAAATACAGGAGTTAATTGCAAGTGATAAGCCACCAGAAATACTTAACAGCAGCAAGTGTAAAAAATGTGCATATTATGAATATTGTTATATCTGATGCAATAGGAAAGGCGTGTTATGGGAAGTACAAGATATATAATGTCAATGGGAGAATTAACAAGAAAAGATAATTCATTATGTTTTCGCAAGAATGGCAAGAATGTGTATATTCCAGTAGAAAATACGAAGGAAATATTTTGTTTTAATGAGGTTAGTATTAATACAAAGCTGTTGGACTTTTTGTCACAAAATAATATTATAGTTCATTTCTTTAATTACTATGGAGGATATAGCAGTACATATTATCCGAGAGACCATTATCTTAGTGGAAAGCTTTTGGTAAAGCAGGTAGGTAAATATAACGATGACAGAATGAGTATTGCCAGACCAATAGTAAGGGGTATTGGACTTAATATTTATGAACTTCTTTATCATTATTATAAGCACGATAAAAAAGATGTTAAGGAAACAATAGACTGGATAAAAAGTGATTTTTTAAAATCAGTTGAACAGGCAGAAGATGTGAAGGAGTTGATGGCATATGAGGGTGAAGTGTGGATGCGTTTTTATGATAATTTCAGATATTTTCTGCCAGATGATTTTGTAATGAATAAGAGGGTAAAAAGACCACCGGATAATCCAATTAATGCCTTGATTTCTTTTGGAAATACATTGTTGTATACGAAAACTATTTCAGCAATATATCAGACACATTTAGACCAGAGAATAAGTTTTCTGCATGAGCCGTCTGAAGGAAGATTTTCACTAAGTCTTGATATAAGTGAGGTATTCAAGCCTGTTATTGTCTATAGAACCATATTTGATTTGGTTAATAATAGAAAATTACAGGTGGAAAAGCATTTTGATAAAAATGTTAATTACTGCATTTTAAATGAAGATGGAAGAAAAATATTTGTGCAGGCTTTTGAAGACAGAATGGAAAGTGTATTTACACATCCGGTACTAAAAAGAAAAGTATCGTACAGAACAGCATTAAAGCTGGATTGTTATAAACTAATTAAAAGTATTTTGGAAGGAAAAGATTTTGTCCCATTTTCACTGAAAGAAGGTATGTAATGAAGAAAGAATTGAATTATAATTATGCATTTTTATTTTATGATGTTGGCGAAAAAAGAGTGCAGAAAGTATTTAAGATATGTAAAAAATATTTAGCACATTATCAAAAGTCAGTATTCAGAGGTGATATGACACCATCGAGGTTTATATCACTGAGGGCAGAATTAAAAAAGGTTATAAATGAGGATGAGGATTTTATCTGTATTGTCAAGCTTAAGAATGACAGTGTGTTTGGGGAAGAAGTGTTAGGAAATGGTGGTGAGCCAACAGGAGAAGATTTGATGATATAATAATTAAATAAATTACCAGCCGGTTTATTAGTGTAGATATTAACAAAGCCTGTAAATATGTGGGTTAAACAAATAATAAAGATAAATTTAAATAATTATTGAATTGGCTGGTAAAATTCATGAGAATGTACTAATATAGTGGGTATAGTGGAATTGGCTGTAAAATAGATGGCTTAAAATCGTTAGTTGAATAGTAACATTAGATGTATTGAAATAGAGGTGATTTGCAGGATTGCGGCCAGATTATTAATGTTGAATAGTAACATTAGATGTATTGAAATATATAAAAATGACATTGTAGGTGAAGACAACGACAGTTGAATAGTAACATTAGATGTATTGAAATATCTTGATGAGAATAAACGCGAACTTGTAACCCCGTTGAATAGTAACATTAGATGTATTGAAATCACATACATTGACGGCGAAGAAGTAGCAAGCAAGACAGTTGAATAGTAACATTAGATGTATTGAAATAGCTATAAAAACTACGGCAAAAGAGGAGTTTCTGTTGTTGAATAGTAACATTAGATGTATTGAAATGTAATCCAATCCCAGCATTTTCCTGCTGCATCCTGTTGAATAGTAACATTAGATGTATTGAAATCGAACAATGGCGCGGACGCATTCGGAAGTGTTGACGTTGAATAGTAACATTAGATGTATTGAAATACAAGAAGGTCAACAATTCAGAGTTCGGCACGAAGGTTGAATAGTAACATTAGATGTATTGAAATGCCGCAAACACAGCGGCACAGTCGGCACAGACGCAGTTGAATAGTAACATTAGATGTATTGAAATGCTACAATGACGGAACGCACGAAGTGAAGGTGTTCTAGTTGAATAGTAACATTAGATGTATTGAAATGTTTTAATTTTAAGGAGGAATAGAGCAAATGGGATGTTGAATAGTAACATTAGATGTATTGAAATTCTCTTAATTTAACCTGTGTTTCTGTGTATGTGCTGTTGAATAGTAACATTAGATGTATTGAAATTCCATCCATTCTATTATACGTTCTATTAATGTACGTTGAATAGTAACATTAGATGTATTGAAATATCACCTGCTTAGCTGCTGCCCTTGCCATCTCTACAGTTGAATAGTAACATTAGATGTATTGAAATGCTGGAGTATCATATGCTCTAAATGCTGCTGTAATAGTTGAATAGTAACATTAGATGTATTGAAATGAAATTTAACCATTTATCAGATGATGAGATGGCATGTTGAATAGTAACATTAGATGTATTGAAATTCATCGACAGTACCACTTGCACTTACCTGCTGAGTTGAATAGTAACATTAGATGTATTGAAATCAGCTTATGGTAGATGTTGTTGTCATATAAATAATGGATATATCATTAATACAGATACTGGAAGTTATTATTTCGAGGCACTTGCTGAAGTAGACGATTCTGTTCCACCTACTGGTGACAACAATGGTAGTACCGGTGGTAACAATAATCAGACAACAACTGATGGAAACAAAGGCAACAATGAAGGAACTAAGTTATCATCTGATAAGATACAGGAAGCTGTAGCTGCAATTAATACTGCCAAGGCTGGAGATACTTATACAGTTGATATGTCAGATGCAACAGTTGCACCAAAGGATGTGTTAGAAGCAGCCAAGGGTAAGGATGTTGATATTGTTCTTGATATGAATGGTTATAAATGGACTATCAACGGAAATAATATTCAGGCTGATAATCTTAAGGATATTAACCTTGCGGTAGATACAGACTCTGATGCAATACCAGATGATGTTATATCGGAGCTTGCTGGCAATAACCCAGTTAAGCAGATTTCACTTGCATATAGTGGAGATTTTGGATTCAAGGCAAGTCTTACATACAATATAGGAAGTGAATATGCTGGCAAATATGGCAATCTCTATTATTATGACAGCACAGGCAGAATGATATTCCAGAATGCAGGTGCAATAGATGCAGATGGTAATATATCTCTTAACTTTAGTCACGCATCTGAATATGCAGTCGTAATAGCAGATTATGCTGTAACAACAGAGAATGCTGATAATACAGCAACAGGTGGCATAGCAACAGGAGACAGCACACCTATAGCATTGTATGCTGTTCTGTGTGTGATGGCAATTGCATTAGCAGGTATTGCTGCTGTAACAAGAAAGAAGAATGTATAAAGTAAAGAGATTATTTATCTTATTGTTATAATCAGACAAATGGCAGATAGTATCTAAAGTCATTGATGAGGATAATAAGATTAGCAATAAGTAGAAACTAAAGATAATTAATCATACCCGGCTTCATATTGTTGTGGAGCCGGGTATATCTGCATATTAAGGAAAAATATAAAAGAATAAAGCAGAGGAATGTAATAGGTGTGGAAACAAACATTTCCACACCCGTAATTTCTGCTATATATAAAATTAATCAATAACAAAGTTATTAACATTCTTACGAAGTTCAGCAGCAGAGGCTTCTGCAGTTTTAGCTCCATTCATAACAGCTTCTGAGCCTTTTACGATTACGATTGTCTTCTGGGCTATGTTGGTTGTTCCAGTTGCACTGTCATTAGAAGCGGAAGTGATTCCATCTATCGCCTGAGTGATATTGCTTATAGATGCAACAAGCTCTTCTGATGTTGCACTGAAATCAGATACAAGATCGTTAATGTTGGAAGCATCCATATTATAGTCATCAGCCATCTTTTCAAATCCGTTAAGACATTCAACAATATCAGTATCAACGAAATCAAGCAGGCGGTTAGAATCGCTTGTCAGGTTGCCTACAGCTTTGTTTACATTTTCTGTAACAGCCTGAATGTTGGCTACAGCATCTTTAGACTGTTCAGCTAATACACGTATTTCCTCTGCAACAACCGCAAAGCCTTTACCAGCCTCACCAGCTCTTGCAGCTTCAATAGAAGCGTTAAGGGCAAGCAGATTGGTCTGTGCAGTAATATTCAGGATAGAGTCGGCAAGCACACCAATCTGGTCAACTACTTTGGCATCTTCAAGAGCCTGCTCAAGATTTACTCTGATGTCAGCCATCATCTGTTTAACTTTCTGACGGTTTTCTACAGTATCATCCTTAGTCTTTACAGCACGTTTATGGATGTCCTGGGATTCAGTTGCACCATCCTGTGCTCTTATGGCAATTTCCCTTGCAGCTTCTTCAATCTGCTGTGTCATTCCGTTAATCTGTTCAGCAGAGGCGGCAGTTTCCTCTGAACTTGCAGCAAGCTCTTCTGTTGTTGCAGATACGTCTTCAATTTCTGCATTAAGATTGTATACATTAGTGTCGATAGTTTCTACAACCTTATCAATATTGGCAGCCTCGTTTTTTACCTGAGCTAACAGGCTTCGTACAGATTCGCGCATAGTTTCAAGTGCATTGGCTAGCTGTCCGAAATCATCCTTACGCTTAAGCATAGGCTGTTGCATTTTTGTGGCAAAATTACCACCGGCAATTACTTCGAATTGTTCTTTTATTTTTCTTAATGATTTAGTAATATCAATTGCGATGAGAGCAACGAGTATAGCAACAACAATAAGCATACATACGCTGCATAAAATAAGCGAAATAGCTTTGCTTGAAGCATAGCTGGTGAATTCCTCATCCTGCTGTGCAATAGCAGTGTCTATGTAATCAGTATAGTTGCCAGTACCAACAACCCAGTCAAAAGGTTTGAAGTATTCGCTGTAAGAACGCTTTGGTGAAGGTTCTGTTTCTCCCTCCTTAGGAAATACATAATCTGTATAACCACCACCATCCTGGACTGCAACACGTATTATTTCCTTGACCATCTGGTATCCATCAGCATCTTTAGTATTCATACGATTAGTACCCTCAGTTGAACTTCCAAGCAGAACAATATTTTTACCATCGGACTGGTCAACCCAGAAATATCCAGCTTCGCCATAACGCATCTGACGGATTTCATCAGCGGCTATTTTTTTAGCTTCATCAAGAGTATATTTACCAGACTTATATTCATTATTAATTTCCGATAACAGGGAGATGACAACACCAACCTGCTCTTTAATAGAATCATCATAGTTCTGTCTTGATGATGTGTCCATAGTTTCAAGTGCCTTGTTTTTTAACTGGTTCATATTCTTAATAGAAATAAAACTTTCAGAAGTTACAAGGACAATTACTAAAGCCAGAATTATAGTAAGCTTTGTTCGAACCTTAATATTTTTCATTGGAATCACGCTCCTTAAATTAGATTAATTTGTGCAAAATTATATATCTTCACGCATCTTTATCTAATAATTATAATGTTATAAAAGAATTGTGTCAATAAAACCAGCTGTAAATATTAAAAAAATCTTAAATTTTCATATACTTATATATGTATATAATTATAAAGTTTGTAATTTATTAATATATAAAATAAATATATACCATACCAAAATGATATATAATATACATCAGAGTGATTATAAAAAAATCAAATATTCCCTTTATTCACAACTATAACAAGAGCAAAGGTTTTGCTGCTGGCTGTTCAAGAGAGGTTATTTAAAATAGAGCAGATATGCCTGGCTTGAGTGTGGATGACCTTATACAGCAGACAATAGATGCTTTAAAGATATTCAGAACATAATAAATGTTACAGTAAAGATATAGTAGAAATGTAGTCAAATTAAAAATACATTAAAAATACAAAAAAATAATTAAATTTTTTATTGACAAATTAAAATGAAGAGATTATCTTATTACTTAATTCAATAGTCAAATGCGAAGAACAGGAAATGATTTATTTATATCACCGCCTACAGAGAGCCGTTGGTTGATGAGAAACGGTAGCAAGGAATAGATAAGCCCTCACCTGCAAGCAGTTTTGGTGAAAGATATTAATTTAGTAGTCAGAACCGGTACCCATCGTTAACAGGGCATGCCATATATGTGGCAGTAGAGAGGTCGGATTTATCCGGCAAGCAAAGTGGTAACGCGGAAGTAATGTAATTTACCTTCGTCTTTGTACGATATCGTTAAGATATGTGCAGAGGCGAAGGTTTTTTGCATTATGGAATTAGTTATTTTTAATTTCCGTTTTTCTGCGTTCATTGTATTTGGCTAGTGAAATAGGCTGGGAATATTTATTTGCTCAGCTAATATTATATATAGGAGAGTGACATTATGAACACTTTAGTAATCGTTTTAATCGCGGCTGTTATATTATTTGGTGCCTATATGGTATATGGCCGTTGGTTAGCAAACAAGTGGGGTATAGACCCTAAGGCAGAAACACCTGCCGTAAAGTACAATGATGGAAAAGATTATGTTCCAACCAAAGGATGGACTGTATTTAGTCATCAGTTCTCATCAATCGCTGGTGCAGGTCCTGTAACAGGTGCTATTCAGGCAGCAGCATTTGGATGGTTACCAGTATTACTCTGGATTCTTATCGGTGGTGTATTCTTTGGTGCTGTAACAGACTTCGGTGCTTTATATGCCTCAGTTAAGAACGAAGGTAAGTCAATGGGTATGATCATTGAGAAATATATCGGTAAGTTTGGACGTAAGATTTTCTTACTTTTCTGCTGGTTATTTACACTTATCGTTATTGCAGCATTTGCTGATATGGTTGCAGGTACATTTAATGCATATACAGTAGTTGATGGAGCATCACAGTTAGCACCAGCAGCTTCAACTAATGGTTCTGCTGGTACAGTATCAATTATGTTTATGGTATTCGCAGTAGTATTTGGTCTTATCCAGAAGAAGTTTAATCTTTCAGGCTGGAAAGAAGCAGTAGTTGGTATTGCATTTATTGTTGCTTCATTTGTAATTGGTAACTTCTGTCCAATTATCTTAGGTAAGAATGCATGGAGCTATATCACATTCGTATATATCTTCTTTGCAGCAGTTATGCCAATGTGGCTTATGAAGCAGCCAAGAGATTATATGACAACATTTATGTTTATCGCTATGATAGTTGGAGCAGCACTTGGTCTTGTAGTTGCCCATCCATCTATGAACCTTCCTGTATACACAGGATTTAACAATGCTAAGCTTGGAACAATGTTCCCTATCCTTTTCGTAACAGTTGCATGTGGTGCTGTTTCAGGTTTCCACAGCCTTGTTTCATCTGGTACATCTTCTAAGACAGTAGAGAATGAAAAGGATATGCTTAAGGTTGGTTATGGTGCTATGGTACTTGAAAGCTTACTTGCAGTTCTTGCTCTTTGTGTAGCAGGTGCAGCCGCAGCCGCTGATGGTACAGCTGCAGCAGGTACTCCATTCCAGATATTCAGCCGTGGTGTAGCAGGTTTCTTTGAAATGTTTGGTGTTCCAGTACATTTCGCAACAGTATTTATGACAATGTGTGTATCAGCACTTGCCCTTACATCACTTGATGCAGTTGCACGTATCGGACGTATGAGCTTCCAGGAGCTTTTCAGCGTAGATGATATGGAACATGCAGAAGGCTGGAGAAAATTACTTTGCAATACATATTTCTCAACAATCATAACACTTCTTTGTGGTTTCGTACTTACAAAGATTGGATATGCTAACATCTGGCCATTATTCGGTTCAGCTAACCAGTTATTAAGTGCACTTGTTCTTATAACACTCTGCGTATTCTTAAAGGTTACAGGACGTAGCAACAAGATGCTCTTCCCACCTCTTATCATTATGCTTTGTGTAACATTTACAGCACTTGTACAGAGACTTATCGCTATGGTTAAGGCTATCCAGAACGCAGCATCAGTTACAATCCCAGCAGGTACTACTACATGGGGTAAGGTGTTCATAGCAAATGGACTTCAGCTTATAATAGCAATTCTTCTTATTGTACTTGGTCTTATCATTGTTGTTAACTCAGCTAAGAGCTATGCAAAGAGTGAGAAGAACTCAGAGAAGGCTGCTTAAGCAGGTTGATGTGTTATAATGTAGATGTATTGGAAAGTGATAGATTTTAACTTTTGATTAATACATTATAATATAGAAGAAATAATTTAATTTAAAGAAAATTACTATAATTATAGAAGTGTTATAAATGAATATTATAGTTGAAATTTAATTAAAAATAGCTGGTATCTTATATAAGATGTGGCAGTTTACAAAGTCAGGTTACAGATTGGACGATGTGGATAGTTACATTTATAAGATATCAGCTATTTTAAATTTATTTAATGATACCAAGGTTAAAAGGTATAATATGAGCATAGTTCATAGTTCTTACAGTCATTTTATAATTTGTAAAATTTGATATTTGGTGTTAATAAAGAATTCGGGTGCTGCCATAACAGTAGGCGGTTTAGTCTTGAACCTCTTCAGAAGGGAGGTGATAGACATGGTTACATATTCAGATTGATTTAACTATACTTTAGTTATATGTGCGATAGTTTCTATATGCATTTCTTTTTATCTGTGTCGGTGTGATACCATAATGCTTCTTAAGCAGTGCACTAAGGTAGCTTGCATTAGATATGCCGACTTTGTTTGCAACCTCACTTATAGATATTTCCCCGATTTCTAAAAGAATCTTTGCGTGTTGTAATCGGACCGCTGTTATATATTCAGTATATGATGAACCAGTTACAGCTTTGAAAAGTCTTGAAAAATGTGATGGAGAAAGACAGGCAAAGTCTGCCACATTCTGCAGGCTGGCACCATATTCAAGATTATTTTCAGCATATATCATAGCCTTCTGAATTCTGTCATCGAATCTTTTCAGATATAAAGTATTGTTATCTGAGTCACTAGAAATGTGATGCTCATATACATAGAAGAATAGTTTATAAAACATTCCCTGAAGAAGCAGTTGTGAGTGGTCAGAATTCCGTTCGTATTCGTATAACATTTCATCACACATTTTTTGTATTTCATCCTGTGAAGCTTTGGTAAAATGTAGATAATTGCGACAAAGAATATCTAATTGAGTATGTCCGATTATTTCAATAATAGGTTCAAATACTTCTGTACGAACTTTTATTACATATCTGTCATAAGGAACATCCGATATAGGACAGTTCCTGTGATAAACCTCAGGCTTAGCAATCCCAAAATCGCCGGCGTGGCATACACGAATGTTATCAGTTGCAATCCATCTTCGATCACCTGATACCATATAACCGATGGTGTAGTGGTCATGTGCTGCCTGCATTGCTGGCATTGCGTAGCTTGCTTCTTTTATTTTGTGGTCTATATAAATATTTTCTCCGGGTTTAAGTGGAAGAGGCATAGTAATCTCCATTCTTGAGTGGTTTAACCAAGTTATAATTTACATAGCATAATTTTATAAATTATACTTTATAAAAGCAATGATATTTAATGAAAATAATAAAATTTTGTGCAAGAATAAGTTATAGTTAAATCATAATAAGAGGTGGATAACATATGAATCAGAAGTTTAATCTTAAAGCAAATAATTTTATAAAAAATATGCTCAGGTATTCGTATCTGATAATTATAGCACTGCTTCTTAATGCTGTTGTGAATGAGATAATTGTGAGTGCCAATAAGATAATAAGTGTCAACATAGATTATATGCTGTCAGGCGAAGCTGTTGATATTGACAGTATTATTGTGAAGTTTATATATCTGACATTATCAGGCTTTGTACTTTCCTTTGCTGGAAGCAGGCTTTCGCTTAAATATGCGGTGAGGGTTATTAATTCATACAGAAAACAGATAAGCAGCAAGTTATACCGGATAGATTATTCATATTATGATAATGCAGGTACAGCAACAATAATTAATAAGGTGAATTCTGATATAGCAGAAGCGGAAAACTTTTTGACAGAGCATTTTGCAGCAATTATAACAAATATTACGGCAGCACTTATATATGCCAATTATGTGCGAAGGATAAATGTAGTGCTTTTTGTTGCAGTTGTTGTGAGTTATCCACTTGTAATATGGCTGTCAAATATTCTTGTGAAGAAAATGCGTGATGTGTCAAAGGTATATCGTTTAAAGGTTGATGCAATGCTTGGGATTGATCATGAAGCTATAATGGGGTATCAGATAATAAAAGCCTTTGGATTACAGAAGTATTTTGAAAACAGAATGCATAGGGCGTCAGAGGAGCTTGTGGAAACAGAGCAGATAAGAACAGGTATAAGCAATACAGCGATAGTTATAAGAAGACTCATACAATGGATTCCTTCTATATTATGTGCATTTTTAAGCATATGGCTTGTAAGAAATGGACAGCTTACAGTTGGAGAGCTTGTTGGTTTTGTCGTTATTCTGGAAAAGTTTGTTGAGTCGATTATAGGAATTCCTTTTGCCATAGTTGATGCTACAGGCTGTATGGTGTGTATAGGAAGGCTTGAAGGAATACTTTCGGCTAAAGATGAGCATTTTGGGGATAAGATTTACAAGGCAACGAATATAGCTAATAGCGTATCTGATAAGAGCAACTTAGACGTAGATTACGTTATAGAATTTGATAATATAAGGTTTGCATATAAAGAGGGCGAAAATGTTCTTAATGATGTCAGTTTTAAGATTAAAAATGGCGAAAATATAGCGATAGTCGGAAGCTCAGGTGGTGGAAAGACTACTATTTTCAGACTGTTATGCGGCTTATATCATGCCAGTGATGGAACATATAAGCTGTACGGAATGGATATTAATGAATGGAATATTGAAAGCGCAAGAGAAAATATGGCGCTTGTTTCACAGGATACATTTTTATTTCCAGGAACTATTGAGGAAAATATCAGGTATGGAAATATTAATGCAACTCACGATGAAGTTGTTAATGCATGTAAGGATGCAAGAATTCACGACTTCATAGAAGGACTTACTGACGGATATGAAACTGTGATAAGTGAGGGTGGAAGCCAGCTCTCAGGTGGTCAGAGGCAGCGTATTGCTATAGCAAGGGCAATATTAAAAGACACGCCAATTTTGTTGTTAGATGAGCCTACATCTGCTATTGATGAGGGAACAGAGCAGCTTATACAGGATGCTCTTGACAGGTTATGCAAAGGAAAAACAAGCATAACGATTGCACACAGATTGTCTACAATAAAAGACGCCGACAGGATAATTGTACTTCAGCATGGAAGGATAGTTGAGGCTGGAACTCATAAACAGTTGCTTGATATGGGAGGGGTATATGCAGAAATGTACGCAGAAGGATAATAATAAGAAGAATTCCGGAATATGGCAGTTATTCTTACGGACTATGAGAACTATGGGAAAAAGACGCTTTATGTATTATGGTTCAATATTAGGGATGAGTATAACATTTGCAATGTTCTCAGTTATGGAAGCATTTCTTATGAAGATAGTTGTTGACATAGCACAGAAAGGCGAGTGGGACAGGCTTATAAGTTCTGTTGTAATAATAGTCATAACAGGCGTGATAGTGTTGTTAGGATATAGATTTGCCTGCATAAGATATAACGTGGAAGCAAAGCGAATATATGGAAAGCTGTACGAACAGGTGTTAAGTCACGAAATGAAGCTGCCTTGTGAATATTATGAAAATCACCATAGTGGGGAAATGTTATCAAAAGTATCATTCGACCTTGGAAGAATGGGTGATATATTTGGTTCAAGATTCAGAAGAGTTGTTATGCCATTTATGATGGTAGTTGTATTCTTAGTGCCTATGTTTGCACTCAGCTGGCAGCTTACACTTTGTCTTGTAGCTGTAAATACAGTGCTGATAGGAGTTACGATGGTCCTGACTGGACCGCTTAAAAGCTTAAGTAAGAAAATGTCTGAGTCAAACAGCATAATGACAAAGCATATAACAGATCTTATTCAGGGGATTATACAGGTAAGGATGTTTCCGGCAGGAAGAAAAACAGTTGACAGATATAATGAAGAGGCAGATGTATATGCTGTAAAGTCTGATAAAAGAAATATGTTTTCATCTTTGCTTGAATGTGCTAATACAGGTTTTGACCTTATATGTAATCTTGTTTTTCTGGCGTTAGGCATATTGTTTGTACAGAAGGGCTACACAACACTTGGTGCTATTGCAGCTATATATACAATGTATGGACGTTTTTCAAGGCAATTTTTGCAGATGGGAAAGTATATTCCTGAGCTTATTGCATATCTGACATATGCACAGAATATATTTGAGTTTCTTGATGAGAAAACAGAAGAGGAAATGTTAAATCGTCAGGAATTCAATAAAGAAAGATTGCATAATGAAATAAATAACTCTTGCGGTCATAATAATATTTTTAATAATGCTGATTATTCAGTTAAGATAAGTGATTTAACATTTTCATATATAAAAGATGAAAATAATACCCCTGTCGTTGTTCTTGATAATTATAATGAAAGAATAAAGTCAGGCGAGTTCGTGGCAGTTACAGGTGCTTCAGGTTCTGGAAAGACAACTCTTTCTAAGCTTCTTATGGGATTTTATAAGCCGGACAGTGGAATGATTGAAGTGTGTGGCAATAATCTTGATGATATAAGTCTGTCGGCTGGCAGAAGCTTTTTTGCACTTGTTCCACAGGATGCAATACTTTTTAATATGAGTATAATGGATAATATAAGAATGGGAAGGCTTGACGCCACGGAAGCTGAGATTATTAAGGCTGCAAAGATGGCTAATGCTCACCAGTTTATAACAGAATTTACAGATGGTTATGACACAGTTGTTGGTGAAAAGGGGATGGCTGTATCAGGTGGTCAAAGACAGCGGATAGCCATAGCAAGGGCAATCCTTAAAAATGCTCCGATAATGCTTATGGATGAGGCAACCTCCGCACTTGATAATGAGTCGGAGCGTGCTGTAAACGAAACATTACAGAACTTAAAGGGTAGAATGACAATTATAATGATTGCACACAGGACATCAACAATACAGATGGCAGACAGGGTTATAAGCTTATAATTGACAATAACAACGAATAGTGTTATATTACTCCACCCTATCATCATTAAAAATATAAAAAGAAGATGATTATTGAGTACAAATCATATGTAATGTAGTTCAATAAATATATGGGGATGAAAGGATCAGAGTGGTTTTATGACATTTTATCAGGAATTACAGTTAAGTTCTGCAGGCTCTAAACAGCTTATTAAGAACACAAAAGATGCTAAAGAGAAAAGAAAACATATATTAATATATAATTTCAAGGTTTACCTTGTTATGGTATTCTGTGTAGCAGTTGTTACAATATTCAGTAAGCTTCTAGGAAGTGCTAACAGTGTGGTAGGTGTTACAGTACTTCTTGCAGTGCTTGTGTTAAGACAGGCAGATTTTGGAATAAAGACATCACATGGACTTTTGTCAATTATGGGAATATATGCTATATTGATAGCAGGACCAAGGCTTAGTAATATGGTGCCACCTGTTGTTGCATTTCTTATTAATATAGTGTGTATAATGCTCCTTATGATAATGGGCTGTCATAATGTAATTATGTATAATCATTCGACATTTGTGCTTGGTTATCTGTTATTACAAGGTTACGATGTTACAGGACAGGACTATGTGTTAAGGGTTATCGGACTTCTTTGTGGTATGGTAATCTGTATGATTATCTTTTATAAGAACCAGAAGAACAGACCATATAAAAGAACATTCCAGGATTTATTCTATGAATTCAATATTAGTTCAGCAAGAAACAGATGGTATATCAAGCTTACATTTATAGTATCAAGTGCAATGCTTGTGATGAATCTGCTTAATATGCCAAGAGCGATGTGGATAGGTATAGCGTGCATGTCAGTGTGCCTGCCATTTTCAAAGGATATAGAAGGACGGGCAGGCAAGAGAGGTGCATTTAACATAGTTGGATGTCTGATTTTTTCAATTATGTATATTGTGCTTCCAAAGTCGATGTATCCTTATATCGGTATGATAGGTGGAATAGGTGTCGGATATTCGGCTGGTTATTCGTGGCAGACAGTGTTTAATACATTTGGTGCACTTTCAATAGCGGCGGAATTGTTCGGACTTAAATATGCTGTTTTACTTAGAATAGGTGTAAATGTAGTAGGAGCGGCGTATACATTGTTATGTGATAGGTTGATAGATAAGATATATGCTGCCTGCACAGGCAGGAAAGTCGAAACAGCGTAACATACATAATTCAGATTGAGCTGTAACACATTGTTAATACTGGAGATGAGGTGTTATAATATAAGAATAACATCTCGTCGAAATACTACTTCATAAGATAAGGAGAGAGTACAATGTTATACATAATGAGGCACGGCAGGACTGATTGGAATGAGAGAAATAAACTGCAGGGGAGAACAGATATTCCACTCAATGAAGCTGGAAGAAAGATGGCGGAAGAGGCAGCAGCGGTTTATAAAAATGTGCCGCTTGATGTATGCTATTGTTCTCCATTGGCAAGAGCAAGACAGACGGCAGAGATATTTTTAAAAGACCGCAATATTCCGATTATAACAGATGACAGGCTTATTGAGATGAGCTTTGGAATATATGAAGGAACAGAACAGTCAGCAAGGGCTTTAGATTGTCCGATTAATATATTATTTAAAGAACCAGAAAAGTATAAGGCAGTTGAAGGTGGGGAAAGCATTGAGAAGTTATTTGAAAGAACAGGTGACTTTCTTAGAAATGTAGTGGAACCACAGCTTGAGGATGGAAAGAATATTGTAATAATCGGACATGGCGCAATGAATTCAGGAATAATATGCCAGGTCAGGGGTTTAAGCACAGAACATTTCTGGGATGCAGGAATTAATCAGTGCGAATTACTACAATTAAAGTAGTGTGTACACAAGGAGTGAATATATATTTGTATGAAGATGTTAAGAATACAATAAGTGAATTAAGAAGCAGACATACAGGATATACAGATTTCCCAATGGAACTTAAAAGACAGGTATATTCAATTATATATAAGCAGCTTGCAAGTAAAGATAACACTTATACTCAGACACAGCTTCTTGAATATCTGGGACTTCCTAAGGACGTCTTTAAGGAGCAGTATTGGAATATGTATTCACCTGATATGAAGCTTAGACAGCAGGTTTACCATAACCTGCATATACCACTTAATTATGCTGAGGTTGAGTGTAATGAGATATATCGTGGAATTCTACATTATATTATAAGTCAGGCAGACCAGAGGACGGATACATTTTTTGATATGTTTGGCAAAATGGGACTTGTTCCGTTGTTCTGTGCAAATGGATATTCTAACAGAATTGTTCTTTTAGCACGCAGGAATTATCACCAGCTTGTGCAGTTTCAGAATGCATTGAAAAAACCGGTCAAAGTATACAAGCATATCAGAGCATTTATTAAGACAATAGAAGTGATGGGTATCGAGAAGCAGAAGGAAGTACTGATATCTAAGATTAACCAGTGGCTTGCACTGTTTAGCGTATATCAGGACTGGAGTGCAACTGGTTATGATGAATACACGCTTGCGGCAAGGTATTTTATGTGCAATTGTCTTCGGACTGAATACTGGCTTGATTCCAAGCTTGAGAAGACTTATTCATATAAAGACGGAAAGCTTGTTGTAGATGATATATCTTCGTATCTTGATGGTACGAAAATGTCCAGAAGCAGGATAAAGCAGTTATGTGGATTAAGCAAAGAGGATTTTTGCAAATTTGCTGATATGTATGTAAAGAAAATACATTTGCATCTTATAGAAACTGATTATCTTAATATAGAAAGTATTTCCACAAGCATAGTTAAGCAAGGGCTTAATTTTCAATTTGACAGGCAGTTTCTTTATATAGATATGCCAAAATACATAAGGGAATATAAAAGATTTGAGTTTAACGGTGCTCATATGATGGATATACTTAAGGTTCTTAAGACCTACCGTGGCAACTGGATTATGACCTGGAAGACTTATGTTGAGAACCAGAATGAGAATAGCCCTTATTACAGGCTTTCAAGCAAAGAAGCTGACTATGATAATGATATAACACTTGAAGTTATATATAAGGAAATGCTCAATATGCACAATGTTAAACCATTATATGTCTATGTATACCGTGATAAAGACAGAAACAGATCACAGAGCATAGCATTTATAACGGATATAGATTGCAGTGAGACAGACGACAGGGCATTTATGGACAAATACGATGTGAGTTTTCGTGATGGCGGGCATATAAGGAAAATGACAATGCCTGAATTTATAGACAAATTTATAAGAAATTCGCATTGGAAAATGTTCTGATAGTGAATTTATGCGATGAAGATTTTTTTTGAAATTGCAGATACAGTAAAATAGCATATTTTAAAGATTAAAAAAAGCGGCCTGTAAAATCAGGCTGCTTTTTATTATGCTTCAATTGTCGATAGGAAAGAGAGTTCCTAAAGATAAGATAAAGGCTGTATAGCTGATAATAAATTCAAGTACCTGTTATAACAGGTAAGAATGGAGGATAGTGTGAAAAATAAGATTTTTCACACGCAGGATTTGTGCTTCGCACAAACTTAAGATGCGCAAAGAAGCAGCGCAAGAATGGAGGACATTATGATAGTTAAATTAAACAATGGAGCAGTAAGAGAGATTAAAAAGGCAGAACCAATGGTTGAAAAGAGATTTGAATTTAATGGGAATTCATACCGTATGATTGCAAAAGCTAACAGTAATAAAGAAGATATAACAGGTGTAATGTTTAAATTTAATAATGACAGAGACGACAATATATCAGTATTTGCAGTGAATGAAGAGAATGTGTTTGTCGGAAATCTTCAATATGATGAAGTGCAGAAAATTCTTGATTCACTTCTTATTAAAGGCTATGCGGATATGTCAGTGTATGATTATCAGTCAAAAATATCAGCTATTGTTGATACTGTATTTGATGAAGGAATGACTAAGCCATATTGTCTTTCTGGCTTTCTGGCAACAGCTAATATGGATATGCATGGATTTGGCAATAATTTCTGTATGTCATCAGCTTTCGGATTGGGTGCGCCTGTATACAGTAGTAATTCACCATTTGAAAGTCACAATACAGAAGATTTGATAGGAGGAAAGCCATCACATTCAGGAGAATACGAAGAAGATATTAATGGTGATATATCAGATGATGAATGGAAAGATTTTTAAGAAAACACTTACTAAGATGATAAAGGCATATTATATGTGTGCACAGAATGGCGTTGTATACAAGGGTTACACAGAATTAACAGGCGATAATTTAGCATATGTAAGAAGATATATCTCAGGTAAATGTGCTGATAGAAAAATTGATAGTAAAAATATTGATGAAGGCTGCGGTACAGATGAGCTGGATATGGTGTGGCTGAATGACAGTTTATTATTAATAGCTGGGAAGGATGCGGTAGTGCAGGGCAGAACGCTTAACAGGGCATTTTACAGACTTCCAGTTAATAATGAAACAGATAAAAAATCAGCAGATGTTAAAAATACAGTTCACAATAAAATAAGTAATAATGATTTGGAAAGTTTAAAGCCTGAGAGAATATTTGCAGGAAATCTTGTAGTACTAAAGATAGAAAGCACATCAGATGGCAGTAATGAACTTGTAGATATTATAGATGAGGATATAGAATTTATAGAAACTGTGTTAAGACCAATAGAGCGTATATATGCCGGTGTTGTGTATCTAAAGAAGGAGAAAGATTTAGGACAGAAGAGCGTGGATTAAGATACGAAGACAGAGTGCAGACAAAGCTTGGAAACAGAGCACGCTCCATTATTAAGGCAGAGTGTTACTGTACAAAAAAGTGAGAACAATCCACATATATAATCATATAGTAGAATTGTTCTCACTCTGTTTTAAAAAATTCATTGAAATCGCACTCAAATATTTTGGTAAGGGCGACAAGCATATCAACTGTAGGGTTGTTGTAGCCATTTTCCACTTTACTGAAAATGCCGGTTGTTACATTGACATTTTCAAGCTGGAGCTTGGCAATAACTTCAGTTGCTTTCAGTCCACGTTCCTTGCGGAGTCTTCTTATATTATTTCCAACAAGTGGATTTAAGTGCTGGTTAATTCGTTCAGACATATAGCTCCAATCCTCAGATACTAAATATAGGTAAATAATGGTGGATTTATAAAATCCATATATAAATATGGATGGAAATTTATTAACACACATTAAAAATTGTATCCAATAAGGAAGAAAAAAGTATCCAAAATAGAAGAAAATAGTATCCAAAATGGAAGTTATATGCTATACTTAGTAAAAAGTACGTATTTTACAGGAGAAAATAAATGGCAATACAGGAAGTTATTAAATACGAAGGTGATAATGACATTCTTATATATAAGCATCCTGCGGAGGATTTTAATACATTATCACAGCTTATTGTACACGAGTCACAGGAAGCAGTTTTTTTCAGTGATGGACAGGCATTAGATAGTTTCAAGGCTGGACGTTACACATTGGAAACTAAGAATATTCCATTAATTTCAAAGCTTAGAAATCTTGTTACAGGTGGAGTGTCTCCATTTCACACAGAAGTATACTTCATTAATCTTGCAACAATGATGGATATACCTTGGGGAACACCAAGCCAGGTTACAGTAAAAGACCCTAATTATGGTTATAGTTATAGTGCAGGAGCAAGCGGTTCATTTGGACTTAAGATAATTGATGGACGAAAGCTTCTGATTAATCTTGTTGGAACAGAACAGGAAATGTCTACAGCAAATATCCAGAAATATTTTAAGGATTTGATAGTCACAAGGGTTAAGAATTGTATAGCAGTGGAACTTAGCAGGTACAGCTACAATGAATTTAATCAGCATTTGAATGATATTTCTGAAAACGTTGCCAGGATTATAAAAGATGACATAGCAGAATATGGAATTCAAATTCTTAATTTTTTCTTATCAGCAGTTAATATTAATGAAGATGATTTAATCGATTTAAAGAAACTGGATAATAGTATGGCACAGAAGCGTTTTGAAGCTATGGGTAACAGGGATGCGGCTGTTATTGAGGCACAGGGACTTGCTAAATCACGAGAGATACAAGGCTACAACTGGCAGCAGGAACAGCAGTTTAATGTCAGCAAAGCATTTGCAGAAAATGAGGGCTTTGCAGGTAATCCAGCTAATATGATGGCACAGATCCCACTTGCATTTTCAATGGGCGATATGCTTAAAGGAAATATGGAAGCGGCAGTAAATGCCAATAACACAATGCAGAATTCAGCAATGAATATGCAGGGTGGCACAATGGGAGTACAGGGGAATTCAATGAATATGCAGGGTGCTTCGCTGGTGTGCAGTAAATGTAACAGCCCACTGCCACAGGGTGCTAAGTTCTGTATGAATTGTGGAGAGAAGGTCGCTCCTAAAGAAGTGTATTGTCAGGAATGTGGAGCAGTTATGCCAGCTGATGCACAGTTTTGTATGAACTGCGGAACAAGGAGAAATGTATGATGAAATATATATTTTGTATTATTGCATTACTGATACAACCGGTATTTAGCTGGTATGTGTATCACAAGCAGGATAAGAAAAAAGCAGCACTAAAGATGCCAATGCTTTATTACAGTGTGGCATATATGGTAGTCCAGTTATATGTATTTTTTAAATTCTGTTCAAAGTTTCCAGAAAGATACAGCATTTATTCTTATCTTATACAGGCGGCTATACTGTTAGGATTTGTAATATTTGAGATGATTTTGTGGGGAAGCAATAAGTATATAGAAGAGGTAGACAATAAAGAGAAGCAATCTATACAGGATTTTAAAGAATTAATTAAAGATTTGGAAATATGCAGGGTTAATGTACAGGATACAGCCAATAAAGCGAATATAGACAAGCTTTACGAGAGAATGAGATATGAAAATCCTGTGAGCTCTCCAAAGGCTATAGAGGAGAATTTAAGAATTAAAGGGTTGATAGCTGAGTTAGCAGATATTACAGATAATACTTTATTTGAAGCAAAATGTAATGAGATTGTTAAACAGCTTGATATAAGAAAAATAAAGAATACAAAGGAGCAGTAAAGATATGAAGGCGATAAAATGCCCAAATTGCGGAAGTGAACAGGTTAAAGAGTTAACAGAAGAAAAGTATGCTTGTATGGCGTGTGATAATGTGTTTTTAATACATAATCATTCGAAGGAATTCAGAAAGACAGATGAACATATAAGCAGTATGCATCAAGATTTAAAAGATGATATCAGTAAGATTATAAATAGCAGTAATATAGATCCAGATGCAATAATTGAAAAAGCTGAACAGCATTTAAAGAAAAAAGACTGGGATATAGCCAGTGACCTATATGATAAAGCATCAGAAGAAAATCCTGATAAGTCAAAGGCCTGGTATGGTTTATATAGAGCTCTTACAGGCGATTTTGAAGCTGTTGACAGATATGCTTTATTCGTATGTGATGGCAATTATTTTGATGATGATGATAAAGAAATGGGAAGTCAGTCATTTTTCTATGGAAATGGTTTTATAAGCAGAGCTTTAGATTGTCCTGATGCCGATAAAACAGGAATAATTGATAATGTAACTGCATTTATTAAGAAATGTGCAGAACACGGTAAAAAAGATATTGAGGACAGCATAAAGGAATTACTTGAAGGCTTTGAGTCAATGAGAAAAGATTTAGATTCACAGAGAGATATTGTAAAGAAAGAAAAGAAGAAGGACAAGACGAAAGCATTTATTCCAGCTGTTATTGTGCTTGCACTTTTAGCAGTATGTGTATGGTATTTCTTTGCATCAGGCGACTGGCTTGGCAAGGTATTAGGCGTTGCTGGTGTTGTACTTGTATTAAAATTCGGTGGTAAATTCATAGGAAGAAGCTTTAGTAACGCTAAAGCTGAGGGTGTTGAATGGGATAATATTGCCGAACAAAAATTTGCTCCGATAATCGAGGATATGGAATCACAGGTTCAGGCAGTTATGCGTTATTGCATAGATTTAGATAATTACAATATTGTATTAGATAATCTTAAGAATAAGGATAAGTTTATGGAAGGTTATCTTGAAGGTGAGTTTGATGGTATGAAAGATTATGATCAGGTATCAGACAACTCAGAGAAATTTATATTTGATTTATTAGATGGTAAAATGGAAAGATATAATTACTTACTTGATGCAGTTAAATAAAAATTGATACGTCAGAGTAAGGATTAATCCGTTAAGGCAAAGATTAATGTGGCAGAGTGAAAATCAATCTGTTAAAATTAATACATTAAATTTATAGATTAACTCTATAGATTAACACATAAAAAAGTCCAGCGTATTTAAGCCGTATAGTCAGAAAACTGACATTACATCTTAAAATATGCTGGGCTTTTTATGTGCCGGTGATGTGCATCTGCACGAAAATGTAGTTTGTCGCAAGCAACCTTGCTCTGAGCGGTAAAACGCTCCCGCATTTAGGTTAATTTGAAAATCAATATTGTAAAAAAACAACCCCAATTATATAATATATAACGAACCAAGCACTAATGCTATATTAATAATAATGAATAAAAAGTGCGAAGAAACGAGGACATAATGAAACGAAATAAATATAAGGATTATTTGTGGTATACAGCTATAGCAGTGTTTGTTATATGTGTACTTGAGGGTATATTCTATTACCATAGCGTGGAAAGCCCATTTCTTAAGGTAATGCTTAATATCCAGAATGCGATTAAGGCATACAAGATTGACCCTGATATTGATCAGGCAGATGCACTTGAATATGTTAAGACTGCGGGTGGTGGAGTGTTCACCATTATCCTTACATATGTGTATTGCATAGCAGTTATTATAGCACCTTTATGTACCATAGGTGCTTTGGCAATACTTGTCCGCAAGCCGGCAAGCTATGTAAGAAGCCTTTTAAGCCAGCGTGGCAAGAAAAGAGTTCTTCTTATAGGTGAGGGAACATATAAGAAGCAGTTTATTAGCGGACTTGCAAAGGAATGCCGTATAACTACGATAGAGACAGGTGCAATGACCGAAGAAGCTAAGCTTAAATATATGAATAGAGGTGTAAATTACAGACAGAAGTATGATGATATGTCTATTGAAGATATATTGAATACAATCGATATAGCTAAATATGCAGATATTATTCTTTGTGATGACAATGCAATGGAGAATATTGAATATCTTAAGGTTATAGGAAGTATATGCAACAGCTTACAAAAGCCCTCAGGAGATAATGCCTCATATAAGCAGATATATTTAAGCTGTAGTGATAACTCAATGAGCCAGCTTATTAAGCAGTATTATGACAGACTTGAGGAGAAGAATTATGACCTTAATATAATAGATGTCAACAGAATGGCAGTTAATAAAATGTTCAAGGAACATCCAGTATATCAGGTTAATACAGGTGATGATTATGATGTTCATCTTGGTATTATAGGCTTTGGTGAGTTCGGACAGAGTACGCTTATACAGGGGATTAATATGGCAGTGTTATCAGCAGAGTCTGATATATGTATAGATGTATTTGATAAGGATATGAAGTCGATAATCGGTTCATTTATGAAGAATTTCAGTGTAGATGCACTTGATGGCTTAAAGCTTGTAGCTGAAGATGTATTTATAGGTGAGAAAGCAGAATATTATGAGTTGAATTTCCCATTTGAGGAGAATAATGACAGATTTGGAATAGATGGACATATTAAAATAAGATTTTGGGAAACAGATGCTACAACATTACAGTTTAATAAAATATTCAAGAAGTGTAATGTTGATAAGCCTTTTACATATCTTGTAGTTGCTATGGGCGACACACATTCTATGGCTAACACGATTATTGAATTAAAGCAGCTTCTTTATAAGAAGGGCGATAAATGCATTAACATTCCTGTAGTTATAAGAATGAAGGACAGCAATAACATTTCCAAGATATATGATGAGAAGAACTTGTTCACAATTGAACAGAATAGGGATATATTCTCATATGAGTCACTCACAGACCATTATATTGTCGATGAAGCTAAGATGTTTAACCATAGATATAATGTTCTTTATGATGTTATAAGTGAATATAAGAAGCAGGGTAAGGTTCTTAACGATGAGTTTATGTTAAAGATAGAAGATGTGTTATCAGAGGAAGTACTTTCGGTTGAGAGCAGTCAGGCAAAGCTTAATGCAGCCTGGCACAAGATGAGCATATTTGACCGTGAATCAAGTATAGCACAGTCGCTTCATCAGGATATTAAGAAATGGCTTGTATGTGACAAGAAGGCATATACATTTTCTGATAAAGAGGAACTTGAGCGTATAGAGCATAGAAGATGGAATATCTTTATGATTACACACGGCTTTAAATATGAGAAGACTGACAGGAAAGACTTGTATGCCAGGACACATCCTTGCATATCAAAATGGGAAGTGTTAAAGGTTGAAAAGCCTGATACTTTGGAGTATGATTTTACACCATATTATATATTAAGACATACACAGAATAAGTAATTATTGCTAAAATAGCACAATGGCTATTGAGATTGAGTAATATATATAATAGAATGAAATGTATAAGTATATTGTTATTTACTTATGTGAATATGTCAGGATTGGAGGAAATATTATGTATAAGTTTACTAAAGACTGTATGACAGGAATTGAGTCAATTGATAAAGAACACGAACAGCTTTTTAAAATAATTAATGAAGCACAGGCATTATTAGAGGAACAGGCTGTTGATGTTAAGACAGTAAAGAGCATTGTGGCACATCTTGTTGATTATGCCGCAGAGCATTTTGCACACGAGGAAGCATATATGGAGTCAATTAATGACCCTGAACTTATGCGACAGAAGAAGGAGCATACAGACTTTGCTAATAAAGTTAAATCAGTGGACTTTGATAATATGACAGATGAGGAGAGCAGGAAGGAATTAGCTGAGCTTGTAAAGTTCCTTGCTAAGTGGCTTTACCACCATATCCTTGGAAGCGATATTATGATTGGAAAGTTAGAGCCTGTTGTTCATAAGACACAGGATTCTAAGAAAGCTGAAAATGTCAGCACGGACAAGAAGGGTATGTTTGAATTTACAGATGAATACAAGACAGATATTGATTTTGTAGATGCAGAGCATAAGAAGTTATTTGAGATTATAGAGCGTACATATGAAGTTATTAATGACTATTATTTACACGATAAGTATGACCATATAGTTTCAATAATTAATGAGTTAAAAGATTATACTAAGCTTCATTTTAAAGATGAGGAGGAGTATATGGAAAAGATAGGATACGAGGGACTAGCAGCTCAGAAGCTTGCACACGAGTCATTTGTTGACAGACTTACAGGGATTAATATGGAAGAAGTTGACGATGGACAGCAGGAGTATCTGTTCGAGCTTATTGATTACCTTCTTGAATGGTTAAAGAACCACATATTAAAGATGGATAAGCAGATTCCAGTAAAGTAGATTGATGGGGCTGTTGCACCAGACATAATTAATACAGTATGAGTTATTTATAAGCTGTTGCTTATTCGCATATTGTGTGAATTGTGGTTTGTGCAGCAGCCCGTTTAGTTTTAATTAATATTATGAGAATTGCGAGAGGTGAATATATGCCAAAGACGATTAATTCAGAAGCTCAGCTTACAACTTTTGAAGCGATAAGTATGATTATGGGTAACAGCATTGGTACAGGAATTATAGCTGTTCCATATCTGGCAACAAGAAACAGTATGTTAGATGTTGTATGGATGGTGGGACTTGCTTATGTGGTAAATGTTATTCTTCATCTTATCATAGCAGAACTTTCTTTTAACAATGGAGGTGTACAGCTTGTTAAAAGCTTTGAAGGAGAGCTTTTTAAGGGGAGAATGAAGAAAGTATTCAGCTGGATAATGTTTGTTGTATATGGACTTGCCATAATGATAGGTGTCAGTGGCAATATTAATGGTGGTGCACAGATATTTGTTAATTGGTTTCATATACCGCTGTGGGTGGCACAGCTTATATATTATCTGATTGCAGGAAGTGTAGTGTTTATTGGAATGAAAGCGGTCGGTATCGCACAGAAATATGCAGTAAGTTTGCTTATGGTTATAGTTGTTATTATGACAGCTGGAACATTTACAAGACCATTAAATGCTTTATATACAGCACCATTTCACATTAATAACCTGCTTGCCCTATATAGTATGGTTGTATTTGCAACATCAGCTAATCAGGCGGTAATACAGGTTGTTAAGGGACTTGATGGCAACCCGCATAATATAAGAAAGTCAATATTTATAGGTTTTGCGTTATCATCGATACTTGTGCTTATCGTTACGCTTACGGTGCTTCTTGGAACTAAGGGAACACTTGATAAGGAATTAGCATATATGCAGTTAGGTGAGAGCATAGGTTCGTGGGCTATGATACTTGCTGGTATATTCTCACTTTTTGCACTGCTTACAACCTTTTGGTCTAACACACTTGCATTAAGAGATGTAGTTCACGAACAGATAGGAATTGGCAACAGAATAAGCTGGGTTATAGCAACTATTCCATGTATATTATTTGCAATATTCGGTGTGAGCAGCTTTATAGTGCTTACAAGAATTATGAGTGGTGTTGTTGTGCTTGTGAGCATAATGCTTGTACTTACCTATGGAAAGTCTAGAAAGAAGGCTGGCAGCAGTCCGATATGCGGTGTTATAGGTACACTCCCATTCCAGATAATTATGGTAATATCGACTATAATATCAGCTGTCGGGGCACTTATACCATTAAGTTGATGAGCAAGACGGTGGTTAAATGTATAACTGGAATAATTAAGAAAATGAAAGGAACATATATATGTATAATTCTCATAATTTTACTAAGATAGATAATGAAACTTTCAATCTTCACATAGATACAGATAAAGATTATAAAATTCTACAACTTACAGACCTTCATCTTGGATTTGGAATGTTTTCAGGAAAGAAGGACAAGCTTGCACTTAGTGCGGTGGCTAAGATTATTAAAAAGAGCAGACCGGATTTAATCGTTCTTACAGGCGATTCTATATTTCCTTTTTTTCCCAAGTCTGGAACTATGAATAACGAAAGACAGGCAAGAATTCTTACAGCATTTATGGACAGATTTAAAATCCCATATACACTGTGCTTTGGTAACCACGACTGTGAGCTTGGTGCATTTTGTAATAAGGATGAGCTTGCTGATATATTTGCTGAGGGAAAATATTGTATATTTACTAAAGGTAACAGATATATTTACGGAGTGGGTAATTTCTTTATTAATCTTGTTGATGATAATAATAAAGCTGTGCTTCCACTTGTTATGCTTGACTCTAATATGTATGGTGAAGGAGGCTGGTTCTATAGCGGATTTGATTGTATACACAAGGATCAGACTGAATGGTGTATGAATAAGCTGACAAGCTTTAAAAATGAAGATGAGAATATTAAGGCAATGGCTTTTTTTCATATGCCTGTCAGGGAATTTAAGGAAGCTTATGAGCGTATGAAGCTTGGTGATAATAATGTAATATATAAGCACGGAAGTGTTGGCGAGAAGAATGATCATTTTGGAATATCCAAGTTTAAGGGGACATTTTTTAATAGTGCAGTTGAAAACGGCGTAATAAAATGGATGTTTTGTGGACACGACCACTTAAATACATTATCACTTGTGTATAAAGATATACAGCTTACTTATGGAATGTCGATAGATTACCTTGGATACAAGGGTATTGAGAAGCAGTATACGCAAAGAGGCGGAACATTAATTACAAGAAAGAAAGACGGAAGTGTGAGTGTTAAAATGGTTCCTTTAACATCAGTAGTATCAACTAAAGTAAGCGGAGTAAAATAATATAAAGTTGATATGTATTTGTGATGAAATGTATGTTAATATTAATATATTAATGAATAAACGAAGGAATAATTAAAATAATTAATGAGGAGCATTATGAGAACAGGATTTGATAATGACAAGTATTTAAAAATTCAGTCAGAACACATTAAAGAAAGAATTGGTAAGTTTGGTGACAAGCTTTATCTTGAATTTGGAGGCAAATTATTTGATGATTACCACGCTTCAAGAGTGCTTCCGGGATTTCAGCCAGACAGCAAGCTTCAGATGCTTATGCAGCTATCAGATGTTGCTGAGATAGTAATCGTAATAAGTGCGGCAGATATTGAGAAGAATAAAGTCCGTGGAGATTTGGGTATTACTTATGATGTAGACGTGCTTAGATTAATTGGCGAATTTGAGAAGAAGGGCTTATATGTAGGAAGTGTTGTTATTACTAAATTTACAGGACAGAATACGGCAGTACAATTCAAGGAAAAGCTTGAAAAGAAGAATATAAAGGTATACCAGCATTATGTTATAGACGGATATCCATCTAATATTCCTATGATTGTAAGTGAAGAAGGTTTTGGAAAGAATGATTACATAGAAACAACAAGACCATTAGTAGTAATTACAGCACCGGGTCCGGGAAGTGGTAAGATGGCTACCTGCCTTTCACAGTTATATCACGAGAATAAGAGAGGAATTAAGGCAGGATATGCTAAATTTGAGACATTTCCAATATGGAATATTCCACTTAAGCACCCTGTAAATCTTGCATATGAGGCAGCTACAGCAGACCTTAATGATGTTAATATGATTGACCCATTCCACCTTGAGGCATATGGAAGTACAGCAGTTAATTATAACCGTGATATAGAGATATATCCTGTTCTTAATGCTATATTAGAGGAAATCTACGGTGAGAATACATATTACAAATCACCTACAGATATGGGTGTTAATATGGCGGGCAACTGTATTATTGATGATGAAGCCTGCTGTGAAGCTTCCAAAATGGAGATTATAAGAAGATATTATGATGCAGTCAACAGAGTGGCAAAGGAAGAAGCTTCTGAGAGCGAAGTATATAAGATTGAGCTTTTAATGAAGCAGGCTAAGATTACAGCAGACGACAGAAAGGTTACTGTTGCAGCTAAGAAGAGAGCAGAGGAGCTTGGTGTTGCGTGTGCCGCTATCGAACTTAATGATGGTACAGTTATTACATCTAAGACTACGGATTTTCTTGGAGCTTCGTCAGCACTTATACTTAATGCACTTAAGTATCTTGCAGGAATCAAGCACGATGAGAAGCTTATAAAGCCAGAATATATTGAGCCAATCCAGAAGCTTAAAGTTAAATATCTTGGCGGCAGAAATCCAAGACTTCATAGTGACGAGATTCTTATTGCACTTGCGATGACATCTGTAGCTAATGAGAATGCCAGAAAAGCATTAGAACAGATACCTGCTCTTAAGGGCTGTCAGGTACATACATCTGTAATGTTATCAGAGGCGGATACCAAGACTTTTAACAGATTAGGAGTTAATCTTACAAGTGAACCTGTAAGAAGCAGTTCTAAATTATATTAATAAGGCAGTGCATTGATTATGCAGAAAGCATTTATTAACGAAAAGATTATAGACGGAACTAAAGATATGTCTGTTATGAGCGGCAAATGTATTATAACAGCCAATAGCCAATGATATACCAGTTGTGCCTGGCAATGATGTAGGCTGTCGGCTGTATTACAGGAAAATCCACATATAATTCCAAGTTATATATTAAATATTCTGGCGGCGGCAAGAAGCAGGCTTCCATTACCGGGGAGGTACAAAGGTAAATCTTTGCGGGAGTTCTGCCTGTTGTTGCCGCTTTCTACATAATCATTTTTAGGGGAGTTAATAAGTAACTGTTCTAAGGCAATGTCATCAAGTCCAAGCTTATGAGCCGCCATTGCTATAACAGCAAAATCCCAGCCCCATAATGTTGAATAGTCCCACATATCAATTACCTTCATAAGGGTGTTGCGGTAGATATCTTTATCGACAATATCCTCTGCACCATAGTTATCAAGCATACCATAGATTTGAAGCATAAGAGGGTGGTCTATAGCTTTATTAGTAAATGTATCAGGGCAGTTACTATGCGAAATATAGACACCGTCATTGACAGGAAGTGGTGCTATATGTGTAGCTATGTTGTGCCACCTGTCTGCTTCATCAGTATGTCCTAAGTCCAAAGCCCATTTTGCGGCAATCAAAAGACCATATCTGAAATATGCAAGTTCAAATATAGGATTTCTTGTATCCTCAGGAAGATGCCGTTCCTGGACTGGAATTACAGGTGCTTCAATATTGTAAGTATCGGACATTGTGTCATATACAAGATAATCAGCCATAAATACAGCAGTTTCATATACAAGTATCCAGTATTTGTTCATATATGCCGTAACGTCAAAGTCATCAGAGGTATTATTATCAATTACTATTTGTAACATATTGATTATATGTGGCTGCTGCCACACAAGAAGAGGTGCAATCTTTGATGGGCAGTCTGAGCCGGTGTAAGACACCATCTTAGTCCAGCGTGCGCCTTTATAGCCGTTGCGTGAAGCATTTTTCTTAGCTTCATCTAATATATCAATATACCAGTCAAAGCTTCGTGTAAGCAGTTCAGGGTGTCCCCATAAAGGAGCCCACGCCATATGCCAGTAGTGCATTTCAAGGTGCGCCTTGCCATACCAGCTATTGCAGGTAAGACCAGTTTCGGCAGGTGGAATATAGCCACTGTCATTAATCACAAGAAGATACTGCGACAATATTACACGGCGCATAAGCTCTTTATTATCAGAGTTAAGAAACTTTCCAGTTGTCCAGTAGTTGTGCCAGAAATGTCTGCTGTTACAAGCAATTGTGTCGTATGTGGCAGGTGTGTGTATTGATTTATTGAAATTAACGGACATATTAAGTTCATCATCAGTAGTTGTAATATTATAGCTGTGTATACCGTTAGATTTAATAGTGGCAGCAGCAGAGTTATTACATTTATTAATAGTAACATTAGAATCAGATGTAATTATACTATTATTGGCAGTATGCTGTGAGGTGTCAGTTCCATTTATATTAAAATTGACATAGTAAGCGGTATCATCTATCTGCCGGTGTATATGGGAAGCGTTAAGAAAGTCGCTGTGCCCGTTAGTGTTATTCCAGTCTGAACCTGTCATATCACAGGAAGCGTATGGAAAGGCAATATTAATGCTAAGTCCGCACTGCAAAAGACCTGAGCTTATATGAAATGCAACGGTGTCAGAATTATCATCGCATACTGTGTATACAGTTACGAGATTATCACTAATAGCATTGGTATTTATATTATCAGCGGTAATATTATTAAGTGTACTAGCATTGTTATGCCTGTTAACATTAAGCCTGAAAATGCTTTTAAGAATACCAGTTGTTATATCTAATGTCTGATTTATACAATAAATGCTGTCGGCTTGAATAGGCTCATTATGAAAATAAAGTCCGATTTTTGCAAGATTGAACTTATGAGGGTTCTGTCTTACCCAGTCGTAGGCGGCTTCATTGCCCTCGTATTTTACACGTGGATAAGTGACAGTTCGTTTGCAGTAATTGTAAGGTGTCATTCTGACATCATCTAAAGTGTAGAAGCCTTTTTCATTATCGGCTTTCTTAGTATGCCAGCCCCATTCAGCCATTGTGCAGAGTGGAGTTTCTGTTAAATATTCCTCATATAAAGTCTGCATACCTGTAATGTCGGCAGTATAGCAGAACCGTCCATTACCAACTGATAGTGGAGATTGTGGGTTAATATCTGTTAAATGTGGATTAAAGCTGGCAATTATATCAAGTCTGTTAATAAGTTTATTGTCTGTATTAGTAGTCACAGTGCCCTGTGTGGCATCTGGGTGTTGTGCATTGCAGTATGTATCTGTATTATTCATAGCCACCTCGTATCTGTAAGTTGTATACTCACGAATTAATTAATACAAGTATAGCACATATAATAATTAAATTATGGCAAAATGATATTTGTTAACTTATGAATAACAGATTTATTTATCATTATATGGAATTATGATAGTAATGTTTATTGGAAGTCTGGAGATATAATTGACTGGTGCTTATTGATAATTAATTATTAAGATAGAATAATAGGCGATTATATGTTAATATTAAAGTAATAGTCAGAATGTGTTACAGGCTTTTGCACAGGATTGAATAATAGAGTAATTATTCAGACAGCAGATAATATTGCAATAGATATTAAGAAAGGGATATGTGATGGATTCAAAAGAGGTATTAAAGGAATATTTTGGATATGATTCCTTTAGGGCTGGGCAGGAAGATATTATTAATGCAATCTTAGAAAAGAAAGATGTGCTTGCGATAATGCCGACAGGAGCAGGAAAGTCGCTTTGTTATCAAGTGCCAGCTATGATGCTTTCAGGAATTACAGTAGTAATATCCCCATTGATTTCACTTATGCAGGATCAGGTGAAATCACTTAACGATGTCGGAATTAATGCGGCATATGTCAATTCCACGCTTTCAGAAAGTGAGATAGACGGCACATTAAATATGGTACTTAATGGCATATACAAGATTATATATATTGCACCAGAAAGGCTTGAAAGTGCGAAGTTCTGTGAGTTCTCCAAGCAGGCAGATATATCAATGGTGACGGTTGATGAGGCACATTGTATATCACAGTGGGGACAGGATTTCAGACCGAGCTATGTAAAGATAGTTGATTATATAAACAGCCTTCCAGAAAGACCGGTTGTCAGTGCATTTACAGCGACAGCAACCAATGAAGTAAAGACGGATATAGAGTGTATATTAAGGCTTGATAATCCTAAGGTTGTAATTACTGGCTTTGACAGGAAAAATCTTTACTACAGCGTAGAGCATATAAGCGGCAAGAATAAGGACAGGTATATAAGCAATTATGTTAAAGAGCATATTGATGAGAGTGGAATTATCTACTGCGCAACAAGGAAAAATGTGGATACTTTATATGAAACCTTAAGCAGTATGGGGATAAGTGTCACAAGATACCACGCGGGACTTAGCAATGAAGAAAGAAAAAGAAATCAGGACGATTTCATATATGACAGGTCATTGGTGGTCGTTGCTACTAATGCATTTGGAATGGGAATAGATAAGTCAAATGTAAGATATGTAATTCATTATAATATGCCACAGAGTATGGAGAATTATTATCAGGAGGCAGGAAGAGCCGGCAGAGATGGAGAGGACTCACAGTGTATAATGCTGTTTTCTGCACAGGATGTGATAATAGATAAGTTCCTTCTTGATAAGAAAGAATTTGAAGGCGTTGAATATGAGGATATAGACGTTATTAAACAGCGTGACCTGCATAGATTGTATGTAATGGAGGGGTATTGCAAGACAACGGGCTGTTTAAGAAATTACATACTTAATTATTTTGGAGAAAATGTAACCGGAGTATGTGGTAATTGCGGCAACTGCAATAGTGAATATGAAGAAATTGATATGACAGCACAGGCAAAATGGGTCATTAACTGTATAGCAGAAACCAAGGGAAGATTTGGACAGGGTATAGTTATAGGAACTCTGCTTGGAGCTAACAGGGCAAGGCTTAAAGAGGTTGGAGCTGTTAATTATAAATCATATGGAAAGCTTGCAGGAATGAAAGAAGCTGAGTTAAGACCGCTTATAGCCCAGCTTATATCAGACGGTTATATAATACAGACACAGGACGAATACAGTGTCCTTAAAATGGGAGATATAACACCTTTAAAGCAGGAAAATGCACATATATATCTAAAGCGTATGAAAGAGTCCGAGGAAGTGAAAAATGCAAAGCTTGTCGGTAAGACAAGAAGCACAGGCAGTTCTTATGAGGCTGATGATGAAACTTTTCTATCAGGTTCAGGAAAGAAAGGCAGAAAGCAGACAGGCAAAGCAGGTAAAAGAAGCAGTTCATCAACAGGAAAGAAGAGTACAGATTCACTTACAAGTGCAGGTTATGAGTTATTTGAACGCTTAAAGGCATTGCGAATGATAATAGCAAGGGAAGAAGGTATGCCTCCATATATTGTATTTAGTGATAAGACACTTATAGATATGTGTGAGAAGCTTCCTTTAAATGCAGAAGCAATGCTTGAGGTATCAGGTGTAGGACAGAATAAACTGATGAAATATGGACAGAGATTTGTAAATGAGATAGATACATTTGTTAAAGAACATAAAGGAATGGCAGCAACAATTAATTAGAAAAAGTGTGCATAGGCACAGTCAGGTTATATAGAATAATGCACAGAAAAGAGGATTATTATGACAAAGATAGTGGCAGTAGCAGGTAAGGGCGGCGTTGGAAAGACTTCGCTTGCAGGAGCATTTGTTAAAGTGCTTGTAGAGAAATATCCAGATAAGAAGATACTGGCGATTGATGCTGACCCTGCGGTTGGACTTTCTACAGTGCTTAACATAGAAGTGGACAAGACAATAGATGACATAAGAAAAGAAGTTATTAAAAATGTAGAGGACGGCGATACCAAGTCAGCAGTTGAACTGTTAGGTGAGGCGAAGTATGAGATATATGATGCAATTAAAGAACAGGACGGCTATGCATTTATAGCGATAGGAAGACCGGAAACGGCTGGTTGTTACTGCCGGATTAATTCATATCTTAAAGAGGTGATAACACTTCTTTCTGAGCAGTTTGATTATGTGGTTATAGACGGCGAGGCTGGAATTGAGCAGATTAACAGGCGTGTTATGGAAAAGGTTACACATCTTGTGCTTGTAACAGATGCAAGCAAGAAAGGCTGTCAGGTAGTTAAGACTATTAAAAATGTTGCAGATGAGCTTGTTATGTATGAGAAAGCTGGAGTTATAGCTAACCGCATACCGGATAAGAAAGTGATAGAGCTTATGGATATAGGTGGGATTCCATTATTATCTGTAATTGAAAATGATATGAAACTGGCAGAGGCAGACATTAAGGGCGAGAATATACTTACACTTTCAGATGATGACAGAATTGTTGCAGGGGCAGCAGAGGCACTTTGCAATATTGGTTTGATATAGTATTGGAGGAACATTTTTGAAGGATTTACAGCATTTATATTATTTTGAGAAACTATTAGAGGAGGTCAATAATGACCTTGTAAGAGAAGCACAGAATAAAGGCAGTATTGCAATTGGAGCAGTCTGTTTTCAAATTCCAGAGCCACTAATTAATCTTCCTGGCTGTTTCTCGGTAAGACTTAGAGCACCAAGAACAGGTTCTATAGAGATGGGTACATATTATATGAGCAGTATGCTTTGTGAGGGCTGTCGTGCCATACTTGAAAGAGCAATCGAGGGAGGTTTTGAATTTCTTGACTGCATAATAGCACCTGATGCGTGTGCACAGATGAACAGGTGCGTTGAGAATATAGAAAGACAGAATTTATGTTCTAAGGAAAAGTTTTTTGTGGAATATTCAGATGTTCCTATGAAGGACGATGAAACTGCCTTAAGACATTATGTAAGGCAGATGAGGGAACATGTATTAGAGCCGCTTAACAAGGTGTATGGAATTGATATATCAGATGAAGCATTAAGAAAGTCAGTTGATTTGCAGAATAAGATAAGCAGGCTTATAACACAGATTGGCGACTACAGAAAAGAAGATAATCCAAGAATAACAGGATATGAATTTGCAGTGCTATGCCTTGCAACATATTGCTGTCCTAAAGAGGCACTTGTTGAAAAGCTGGAGGATACGCTTAAGGAGTTGGGCACAAGACAGCCGGATGATAAGAAAAATTACAGGGCAAAGGTTGTTATGGTAGGTTCTGAGATTGATAATCCAGAGCTTATAAAGCTATGTGAGGAGGCTGGTGCGTTAGTTGTTGCTGACAGGTTCTGCTTTGGTTCACTTCCGGGAAGAAGCGAGATTATTCTTAATGACACGGAAGATGTACTTATGCAGATATGCAGACAGTATATGCACTGGGGCAAATGTCCACGTTATATGAATACAGATAAGATTAAGGAACGTCAGGAATATGTAGACAGCATTGCCAAAGAATACAAGGCAGATGGGCTTATATACCAGCAGATAAAGTTCTGCGATTACTGGGGATATGAGAGAGCTTCGGCATTTCACATTATGCGTGAAGAGTACGGATATCCGGTGTTATCAATTGACAGGCCTTATGTAGCAGGTAATTCGGGACAGATAAGGACACGAATACAAGCATTTGTTGAGAGCCTTGAGATTAAGAAGCTTAAAAAATAATAAATGAATAATAAGATGTAAATGTATGGCTGAAAGAATACATTTAAGAAATTAACAATAAAAATACAGATATACAGATAAGAAAGGATTAGCTATGTCAGGTAAACTTGGAAGTGAGCCGCTTGGTAAGTTCTATACTGGTAAGAAACCTAAGAAAAGACGTGAATGGAGAGGTTTCAAAGATACATGGTATGACTATGTAAGATGGCTTGGATATTGGAAAACTTTGATTACATTTATAATAAAACCTAATAATATAAAAGGCTTTTTCAGATACCGCTGGATGCTTAATTATCTTGCACTGCCTGATTTTATGGACAGGCATACAGAAGGAATGAGAGGCTTACAGCTTCGTATGGCACATCAGGCACTGGGACTTATTGTTACAGATATATGTGGCATGCTTGGACAGATATTTAGGGCAGACCCTGCAATTGGTAATGATAAGGAGCTTAATAAGAAGATAGTTCTTTTTGATGAGAATATGATGAGTACCCTTATGGGTGGATTTCCTAATCTTGTGTGGCTTTCAGTTGAGGTTCCAGCTGTGTATACAAGCTCAATGATGTCGCAGAATGGAGTTAGCTATTATGTTGATGTAACACACGAATATGGAGTTCCGACAGATGTATGTCCTATGCCGGCGGCAGAGCTTGGAGTTGCACTTGCAGATGATTTTCCGCTTATTGGCTGTTGTGCTGTACAGTGTAATACAACCTGTGATGGAAGTCTTATGGGAAATGGAATTGAGGCACGCTCATTTAAGATTCCAACATTCCAGCTTGCTGTCCCTATAAGGCACAGACAGGAAAGCGTGCAGGAATATGCGGCAGAAGAAGTTGTCAATGCAATACATTTTATTGAGGAGCAGACAGGAGAAAAGTTTAACTGGGATGCTTTCTTTAAGAGTATGAAAAGGTTCAATGCAGAGACAGAAGAATTCCTTGAATGGATGGAAATCTCAAAGACTGACTATCCGCAGGTTATGGGTGTTACACTTGCACTTTATAGATATGGTGTATATCAGGCGGCAGGCGGAAGAAACCAGGCATTTCTTGATATGGATAAGAAGCTCACAAGAATGGCTATGGAAGGCTATAAGAAGAAAGAACTTGCGGCTAGGGAATACCGCCATCGTGCTATGACGTGGGGCGTTCAGGCAGCATATTATACAGCACTTCCAATATGGCTGCTTAACTGTTGGGGTATAGTTACAATAACCGATATGTTAAGTATGGTATCAACAGAAATGGTCAATACAGAGGATAAACATCAGGCAATGCTTGACCTTGCATATCTGTATGAGAATATGATTATGCGTAATCGTTCTAATGGTGGCTATGAAACAGGTGTTGAAGCGTTATGGCGTTATTGTGAGATGTTTAATATAGACATAGTTATTATGTATGTACATATGGGCTGTAAATCAATGTCAGGATATCACGGTTTATTTGAGGAAGAAGCAAGAAAGCACGGCGTACATCTTATATGGGTAACACATAATCTTATGTGTCCTGAGGACGGCAGTAGAAGAGATATGCGAACAGAAATCAACAGATATATGAGAACAGTATTTTGTGAAGAGCCGCTTGACCCTACATTGGAAGATTTTGATGACTCACAGAACTGGTAAGAATTCATAAAAGCAAGAGAGGAAAATAGTATGGCTAAATATTATGGCGGTTGTGATGCAGGAAGCACTTACACCAAATGCGTTATATTAGATGAAACAGGAAAAATAGTAGCAAATATCACTAAAAGAAGCAGAATTAATCCAGTGCTTAGTGCTAAAGACAGCTTAGATGAGGCTGTAGCTTTAGTAGACGGGCTTAATAGTGCAGATGAACTTGATTATCTTATTGGAACAGGCTATGGACGTAATAAAGTACCATTTGCTGACGAGAATATATCAGAGATAAGCTGTCACGCTATGGGAGTTCACATTGCCGCACCAGATGTCAAGGCAATAATAGATATAGGCGGGCAGGACGTTAAGGGTATCGCTATAGATACAGATGGAACAGTGCTTAATTTCTCAATGAATGATAAATGTGCGGCTGGTACAGGAAGATTTTTTGAGTCAATGGCAAGGGCATTTGAGATGAGCCTTGATGAGTTCTCCAAGCTTTCTTTAGCAGCTAAAAATGTTATCCCTATAACAGCACAATGTGCTGTATTTGCAGAGAGTGAGGTAATCTCACTTGTAGGAGAAGGAAAGCCAATGGAGGAGATAGCCGCAGGAATTGAACTTTCAGTAGCAAAGAGATGTTTTGTAATGGCTAAGAAGGCAGGAGTTGTTGACTCAGTTACACTTACAGGCGGCTGTGCCAAGAATGAGGGCTTAAAGCAGGCTATAGAGAAGGTATTAAAGGTTAAGGCTGTAGAACTGCCTATAGACCCACAGCTTATGGGTGCTTTAGGAGCGGCTGAATATGCCAGACAGAAAGGGATGGCCAGATGATAATATTAAAGATAATTGGAATAGTAGCGATTGTTATTGCAGTGCTGTTTATACTCAGCCTTTTTATATATTTCTTTAATCTTGATATGAAATTTGCCTCTAAGCTTATAAAGCCGCTTACGGCATATTATAACTGGTCAAAGAACAGACGTGAGGCAGATAAGAAGAATAAATGAGTATGAAGTTATATGATAAGGATATAGCCTGTGTAATGCAGGATATAAAGGCATATGGAGAGTGCAGAAGGCTTGATAATAATGCACACTGGAAGATGAATGATAAAGAAAAGCTTGTGCTAAGAAGTGATATGGCATACGAGCTTGGCGGCGGAATGAATGAGGCGGTGAGTGCATTGGCATTTACTACGGATAAAGCTGTCGTTGATACAGACGGAGTGTATCTTATAGGTGATGATATGACAAGCATTGACAAAGATATACCATATGCAAGACTTACATTTATAAGGCTTAAGGAAAATGTGCTTGATAACACTAAAAAAGAAGCATTATATGCAGTTATGAGAGCTGTCGATTATGTAAGATACAATACATATCCGGACGGATTTATGATGAGAATATCATCAGTTAAAGAAAGAGAGCCAGTAAGAATATCAAAGGAAGCTGTAAATAGTAATATAAGCTTTTCTAATATAGGTTCAGAGCTTATAAGGGCTTATAAGACAAGAGAAGAAGTTGAGGCTGTAAAGATATACTTTATTACATCAGATAGTGCAGATTATAAAATGCTTAAGCAATTTGCAGGCAGATGTGAGCAGATAACGGATTCACTTAACCATATATTCAATGGGCTGGTTATGGATTGTTCAACGTGTTCAAGCAGGGAGTTATGTGATGAAATAGAGGATTTAAGAAAGTTTCATAACAGTATTTGATATTTTGTATCGATGAATATTATCCTTTCATTGATTACTCTAATTGTAAATGTTAATATTAAATATAGCACGAAATAACAATAAATAATAGTAAACAATTGTATATAATGGTATACAATCGGTGTTTATGCAGTCAAAATGATAAAGCCATAAACAGGCAGAATGGAGGAAGAATGTATAGAGAAGATTATAAGGTAACAGTTCCCCAGTTTAAAAGACTTGAGGTATTATTAAGTGATTGTGGAGCAATAAGCGGAAAGCTTGATATTGAAACAGGAAGACATAATGCCAGAGTAATTAATAATAAGGTAAAAGAACTCTCAGAAAATGGTGGTGGTACAATTGTAATTCCTAAAGGAATATGGGCAAGTGCACCAATCCGTCTTTTATCAGATGTAAGCATAAGAATTGAAAGCCAGGGACTTCTTAAATTCATAAAATCCAAAGAAGATTATCCTTTAATTATAACTAATTATGAGGGACAGCCATGCATAAGAACTGTATCACCTATTATAGCAGAGAATGCGGTAAATGTTGCAATTACAGGTATGGGTATGGTTGACGGAAGTGGTGATGAATGGCGTCCGGTTAAGAAGTTCAAGGTAACAGATAAACAGTGGGAACAGCTTCTAAAAAAGAGTGATAACGTATTTGAAACTAAAGAAACACAGATATGGATGCCTACTAAATCAAGCCTTCTTGGTAATGAGAAGAATATCCAGTCAGATAAAGACGAAGCTTTAGAAGAAGCAAGAGATTATTATGATTTCTACAGACCAGTAATGGTGAGCCTGCGTCATTGTACTAACGTACTTTTAAGTGGTGTAACATTTATGAATTCACCAGCCTGGAATATACATCCATTTTTCTGCGAGAATGTCACAATTGACAATATTAAGGTACGCAATCCTTACTATGCACAGAATGGTGATGGCATTGATGTAGAGTCTTGTACTAATGTACATATCCACCACAGTGTATTTGAGACAGGTGATGATGCAATATGTATCAAGGCAGGCAAGAATGCAATTGCAAGAACAATAGATGGACCTTGCAGTAATATATATATACACGATTGTGTTGTTAATGAAGGACATGGTGGTTTCGTAATCGGAAGTGAAATGTCAAGAGGTGTTAAGGATATACTTGTTGAGAACTGCACATTTATAGGTACGGATGTAGGTGTAAGAATGAAGAGTGCACTAGGCAGAGGCGGTGTGGTTGAGAATATCACAATACGCAATATCGATATGGTTAATATAAAGGGTGAGGCAGTTATACTTACTATGGGTTATGTACTCAACCTGCTTAACCGTAATGAAACAATAGCTATGGATAATGAAGAAGATGTTCCATACTTCAGAAATATTGATATGGATGGCATTGTGTGTACAGACTGTAAGGAATTCGTTAAAATTGAACCTTTAAACGGCCGTCCAGACACGATTAAGGATGTAGTTATTAATAAACAGAAGTTCTGCTAACAAAATGTATTAATGTCTTTCTGATTATTAACAGCTGCTATGTGCCGGTGATGCACACTCACTTGAAGCTGTAGTATGTCGTAAGCGGATATGCTCGGTGTTAGAATGTGTGATGCACATTCTTGTTTATATATAGAAAGAGGATAAAGTTGTGAAAAATAATAAATATGAAATAGATATGTGTAATGGTACATTAATGGATAAGCTGATTTCCTTTGCAATTCCATTAATGCTTTCAGGTATGTTACAGCTTATGTTTAATGCTGTAGATATAATTGTTGTTGGAAGATTTACAGGCAGTACTGCACTTGCCGCTGTAGGCTCGACAACGGCACTGATTAGTACGTTTACCAATCTTTTTATAGGCGTTTCACTGGGAGCAAATGTACTTGCGGCAAGATTTTATGCAACAGGCAAAGCTAAAGAAATGTCGGAGACAGTCCATACAGCCATAGCACTTGCGGCAATAAGCGGTGTTGTTATGTGTATTATTGGCATTGCTGCCGCAAGAGAGGCACTTGTCCTTATTGACACACCAGATGATGTAATTGGCCAGGCAGCACTGTATTTAAGACTGTATTTTTGTGGTATGCCATTTTTTATGCTTTATAACTATGGAGCGGCAATATTAAGGGCAGTAGGTGACACGAAAAGACCACTTATGTATCTTATAATAGCAGGTTCTACCAATGCGGTTTTAGACCTTGTGCTTGTGATAATATTTAAAATGGGCGTTGCAGGTGTTGCTATAGGAACAGTTACTTCACAGCTTATATCATGTATTCTTGTAATAAGATGCCTTATGACAACAGAGTCAGATTACAAGTTAAGAATAAGGGATTTAAGAATAAGAAAATATTACCTTTTACAGATACTAAGTGTAGGACTTCCAGCAGGAATACAGAGTACTGTTATTAACTTTTCAAATGTATTGCTTCAGTCATCAGTTAATTCATTTGGCGAGATAGCAATGGCAGGTTATACAGCCGCTAATAATATACTTGGCTTTCTTTATGTGTCTGTCAACTCAATAACGCAGGCGTGTATGAGCTTTACGAGCCAGAATTACGGCGTTAGAAAATTCAAGCGAATGGATAAGGTGTTAATTGACTGTATGATACTTTCGGTTATAGTGTCAGTAGTTATCGGTGGTGGTTCATACATTTTAGGACGCCAGATACTTGGTATATACACGAACCAGAGTGAGGTTATAGAGTGTGGTATGGAGATACTTTCAATATCGACAATACCATATTTTCTGTGTGGCATTATGGATATGCTTCCTGGAGCTATGCGTGGAGTAGGTTATTCAGCAGTTCCTATGGTTCTTTCAATTGTAGGTACAGTTGGGACAAGACTTGTGTGGATATATGGTGTATTCCCAAGCCATAGAAGTCTGTATGAGTTATTCATATCGTATCCAGCTTCGTGGTTTATAACAATTGTAATGCAGGCAATATGTCTTGTATTTGTAAGAAAAAAGGTAAGAAGCAAAGAATGATTATACAATATATAATCAATGATGGATTAAATTACAAGAAGTGAGGGTTAGTATGTATACAAAGGAAGATTTAAAAGAATATTTAAAGGCTATGGGGCTTACAGGAAAAGAAACAATACTTGTTCATTCTTCAATGAAATCCATAGGGGAAGTAGAAGGCAGGGCAGATACAGTGCTTGATGCCCTTATAGAATATTTTAAGGACGGACTTTTACTGCTTCCAACCCATACATGGAAAAATATTAACGAGGACAATCCAGTATACGACCCAGCGGTCACGCCGTCCTGTGTTGGGATACTTACTAATCTGTTTCTTAAAAGAGATGGGGTAATACGTTCACTTCACCCAACACACAGTATGGCAGGAATAGGTGTAAATGCCAAAGAATATCTTGCAGGTGAAGAACACAATAACACACCTTGTACACCGGGCGGCTGTTATGACCGCTTAAAAGACTGTGGTGCAAAGATACTTCTTATAGGAGTTGGCAATGAGCGTAATACATACATTCACAGCGTTGAAGAAGTGCTTAACATACCTAACAGACTGTCAGACAAACCAATGAAACTACAGATAATTATGCCAGATAAATCTATAAAGACAGTATATGTAAGAAAGCATTACAATGCTGCCCAGCCACACATATCAGAAGACTTTGTAAAGCTTGACCAGGCATTATTAGAATGTAATGCAATGACCAGAGTGAAATTCGCAGATGCCGACAGCCTCCTGTGCGATGCCAGCCAAATCTTTAAAGTGGTAAGGCACATATTGTCCCCAGCACCCGAATGTATAGTAACAAGCCCAATCGAAAAGTCCCAGTGGCAGGACTTTACAGATTAACCCAATAAAAATATCTTTTTATAATTTATAACCATAAATGATATTGTCATTGTTGAAAAATGCCTTGTTATAGTTTTTGGCTATAACAAGGCATAAAATATATCAATTTTACAATCCCTCAATAATAATATACAATAATCCCACAAACATACAATAATTATATGTAAATGCTGATTGAAAGTTGAATAAGTCATTTGAACCTATTCATTGTAATTCAATTCAACTGTAATGCAATTTGAAAGTGTAATGCAATTTGTAACTGTAATGCAATTCAAAAGCAATAAATTTATATAATATTGGAGGCATACCATATGAAGCAGATATTATGTTTTGGAGATTCCAATACCTGGGGACTTATCCCTAAGACTAAACAGCGTTACCCTTGGGGAGTAAGATGGACAAGTATTTTAGATAATGAACTTAACAGACATTTTAATAATGAATACCGTGTGATAGAGGAAGGATTGTGCGGAAGAACAACAGTATTTGACGACCCATTAAGAGATGGCCGCAATTCATTCAAACTCCTTCCAACAATATTAGAGTCGCACAATCCAGTAACGGATGTGATTATAATGTTAGGAACTAATGACTGCAAGACAGTATACAACGCTTCGGCAGAGGTTATCGGACAGGGGGTGGAGAGATTAATTAATCAGGTAAAGAGCTGCCTTCCACACAGCAGAATACTTCTTGTATCACCAATACATCTTGGAAAAGGCGTGTGGGAGCAGGATTATGACCCAGAGTTCTCAGAAGCTTCTGTTGAAGTATCTAAGAAGCTTGCAGGTGTATACAGCAAAATTGCAGAAAAAGAATCAATAGATTTCTTATCAGCCTCAGATGCAGCCAAGCCAAGCGAAATAGACAGGGAACACTTAAACGAACAGGGACATAAAGAACTTGCAAGAAACATATTAAGGTGGTTTGACATTTAAAAATACATAATGTTATAATACCATAGCCTTGAGTATAACAATAACAAAGGCTGTCAGCTACAATTAATTTATAAAACATATGTGGATTTTTCTAGTTAAATCTATTTTTCGCCACATAGCTGTTAATTACAGCTATGTGGCTATTTTTGTGTAATAGGGAATTCTATCGTAATTCCCTATTACACAAAAGGCACTATGTGCCAATAATGCACACTCGTGCGAAGATGTAATTGGTCGCAAGCGACCGCACTCGGCACAGGAATGTGTTTAGCACATTCCTTTTTATGAAATAGGGAATTTACCACAATAAGATTAAGGAGATAAGTATGGATCAGGCTTATATGAAGAAAGAAAGCGTATTAAAACTTCTGATAACTATGGCACTTCCAATGGTTATATCAATGCTTGTAAATTCACTTTACAACATTGTAGACAGCTTCTTCGTAGCACAGATAAGCGAAGATGCGATGACTGCCATATCACTTGTATTTCCAATGCAGAATTTTATTAATTCGGTAATGATAGGCTTTGGAATAGGAATAAATTCAGTAATATCATTTTATATGGGTGCACAGGATAAGGCACAGGCAGACAAAGCTGCAAGTCAGGGAATATTACTTGCGACAATACACGGAATAGTGATGACAGCAGGATGTATTATGCTTATAAAGCCATTCCTTTGTATGTTTACTAATGACAGCAGTATTGTAGAATTAGGACTTCAATACTCATATATAGCATTTGCATTTTCAACAATACTTGCATGGCAGCTGGTGTTTGAAAAGACATTTCAGGCTGTTGGAAGAATGACAGCATCAATGACGGCAATGCTTGGTGGCTGTATAACTAATATCGTGCTTGACCCGATGCTTATATTCGGAATAGGAATATTCCCTGCTCTTGGAATAAGAGGAGCGGCAATTGCCACTGGAATAGGACAGACAGTAAGCCTTCTTGTGTATGTTATCATATATATACTACGACCTATGCCAGTTCGTTTTACAAGAAAATGTATGAAGCCAGAGAAAACATTATGTCTGAAAATGTATTCGGTCGGCATACCAGCCAGTCTTAATATGGCACTTCCTTCACTGTTAATATCAGCACTTAATGTAATACTAGCAGCATTTTCACAGACATATGTATTCGTGCTTGGTGTATATTACAAGTTACAGACATTTCTTTATCTGCCTGCCAATGGAGTTGTTCAGGGAATGAGACCATTAATCGGATATAATTATGGTGCAGGAGAACATAAGAGGGTTAAGAAAATATATTCAACAGCCACAATAATAGTATTAATAATTATGTGTGCTGGAACAGCTATATGCCTTGGAATACCAGATAAGCTTATAGGCTTATTTACAACTAATGCAAATACAATTAGTGCCGGTGCCAAGGCACTTAGAATAATCAGTGCAGGCTTTATCGTATCGTCAGTATCTGTAACAGCCTCTGGTGCACTGGAAGGATTGGGAAAAGGACTTCCATCACTCGTAATATCAGTATTCAGATATGTAGTTATTATAATTCCAGTTGCATTTATTCTTTCAAGGATATATGAAGTTAATGGAGTGTGGTGGTCATTTGGAGTTACTGAGTTGGTAACTGCATTTGTATCGTATATAATCTATAAAAAGGCGACACATCATCATTAAATGTAATCAGACATATAAGGTATCTTATGAAACAGCAGGTCATCAATACAGATTTGAGGTAAAGTCATAATATGGTTTATGTAAATTTAATTATTAGGTTTGTATAATTGCTTTATTTTGAAGAATAATGGTTGTATAATAAAAAAAACAATTTGCAATATTATATAAAAGATATTAATTATAATTATATGGAGAGTGAAGATAATATAATTGGTATACAATAAAATATATAAATTGCGAATAAAAGAGGAGGCTTAATATATGTGTACAGCAGTTACTTATAAGACTAAAGATTTCTATTTTGGAAGAACTCTTGATTATGAGTTCTCATATGGTGAAGAGATAACAGTTACACCAAGGAATTATATATTTGATTTCAGGCATATAGGACAGCTTAAAAGCCATTATGCAATAATTGGTATGGCATTTGTGTCAGAAGGATACCCACTTTATTATGATGCGGTTAATGAAAAAGGTCTTGGAATGGCTGGACTTAACTTTGTTGGTAATGCGGCATATAAGGCATCGGTATGTGGTGAGAAGGATATAGCACAGTTTGAGTTCATACCTTGGATATTAAGCCAGTGTGCGACAGTCAGCGAAGCAAGAGCTAAGCTTGATGGAATTAATCTTACAGGAACACCATTCGGCAGCCAGCTTCCAGCGGCACAGCTTCACTGGATAATTGCAGATAAAGATGAAGCAATCACAGTTGAGTCGATGAAAGACGGACTTCATATATATGACAATCCGGTCGGAGTGCTTACTAACAATCCTCCATTTGATATGCAGATGTTTGCACTTAATAATTATGCAGGGCTTTCAAGCAGACAGCCAGATAATACATTTGCAGACAAGCTTAAGTTAAATGCTTACAGCCGTGGAATGGGAGCTATGGGACTTCCGGGAGATTTATCAAGCCAGTCACGTTTTGTAAGAGCAGCATTTACCAAGCTTAATGCAATTTCAAGCGATACAGAGGAAGAAAGTGTAAGCCAGTTCTTTCATATACTAGGTTCGGTAGAACAGCAGAGAGGCTGTTGTGAGGTGTCTGACGGAAAGTATGAGATTACTATTTATACATCCTGCTGTAATGCGGCAAAGGGAATATATTATTATACAACATATGATAATCATCAGATAACAGCAGTAGATATGCACAAGGAAAATCTGGACGGAACAGAGCTTATAAGATATCCAATTATTACCAAGGGTGAAGTAAGATGGCAGAATAGATAGAATATGTCAGAATAATAGTGATGGAGAGATAAGGCGATGGAATGTACTGATAAGTATGATTTTGATACACCAATAGATAGAACTAATACACAGTCCTTGAAATGGGACGTTGCAGAAAATGAGCTTCCTATGTGGGTTGCAGATATGGATTTTAAGACAGCACCAGAGATAATTGAGGCTGTTAATAAGAGAGCAGCACACGGAGTATTTGGATATTCAATAATACCGGAAAGCTGGAATGAGGCTGTAGCCAGCTGGTGGTCAAGAAGACATAACTGGGACATTGATAAAGACTGGATTGTGTTTAGCACAGGAGTTATACCAGCAGTGTCAAGCATAGTAAGAAAGCTTACAACACCTAACGAGAATGTTGTTATACAGACACCTGTTTATAATATATTTTTTAATTCGATAATCAATAATGGAAGAAGGGTTCTTGAGAACCCATTAAAATATGAGAATGGTGAATATAGCATTGACTGGGAAGACCTAAAGAATAAGTTGTCTGATCCACAGACAAGTCTTATGATATTATGCAATCCACAAAATCCATCAGGAAAGATATGGAGCAGGGAAGATTTATCAAGGATAGGGGAGCTGTGTGCAAGGTATTATGTAACAGTGGTATCTGATGAAATTCACTGTGATCTTACTGACCCCGGAAAGGAATATATTCCATTTGCTTCTGTATCAGATGTATGCAGGGATATAAGCATAACCTGTGTTGCACCTACTAAGACATTTAATATTGCAGGACTACAGACAGCAGCTGTCATTGTGCCACATAAGAATTTAAGGCATAAGGTGTGGAGAGCACTTAATACTGATGAGGTTGCAGAGCCTAACGCATTTGCGGTATGGGCAGCAGAAGCAGCTTATAATTATGGTGATAAATGGCTTGATGAATTGAGAGGTTACATTTATAATAATAAAAGAATAGTTAACGAGTATGTCAATGACAATATTACATCAATAAAGGTTGTGCAATCAGAGGCAACATATCTTTTATGGCTGGATTGTTCAGCAATTACTGATAATAGCAGTGAATTAGCGGCATATATAAGAAACAGGACAGGGTTATATCTGTCAGCAGGCAATGTGTATGGCGGTAATGGAAATCAATTTTTAAGATTAAATATTGCGTGTCCTAAGGTAGTGCTTATGGACGGACTTAAAAGACTTGAAGAAGGTATCAGGCTGGCTGTGAATTAACAGGTTGTTAAGCTGGCAGTTGATTAACTTTGTAAGGATATACTAGCTGATAATTAATGGGGTAATATATGGAAAATGGAAGTTTGCAATACGAAAATCAAATATTAAAGTCAGAGCTTGAGGCAGAACATTTTATTCTTACACAGATGGCAGAGCTTGGAAAGGTAAGAAATGTACAGGAATGTCAGGTGGCGATAAATAATCTTCTTGAAAAAATCGGACATTTTACGAAAGCTGACAGAGCATATATAGTTGATGAAAAAGATGGTTTTTATTATAACACATATGAGTGGTGTAATGAGGGTATTGAACCACAGATTAATGAACTTCAGAATTTGAGAGCAGATGATATGCCGTATTGGATATCAAAGCTTTCAAGTGGTGAGAGTATATTTATTGAAGATTTGGAAAATGTAAAAGAGACTATGCCTGTTGAATATGAAATATTAAAGCCTCAGAATATAAATACACTTATAGTGTTTCCAATAATATTAAGCAATACATTAAAAGGGTTTATAGGTGTTGATAATCCTAATATAAGGGATGCAAAGGACGTAATCAGACTGCTTGCGGCACTGGGGAGTTATCTTGGTACTACAAGAGAGAATGCCGCTGTATATGCCAAGCTAGAATACAGGCTTAATTACGATTCACTTACCAAGGCGTATAACAGGTATGGGTTTTACAAGAATGCACAGAAGCTCATAAAGGAGCATACTGATACCGAGTATTGTCTTATATTATCAGATATTAAGAGTTTTAAGCTTATTAATGAAATATATGGTGAGAATATTGCAGATAAGATATTAATAGATGAAGTTAATATTATCAGGCAGAAGATGAAAGGTAATTCAGTTCTTGGAAGACTTAATGGTGACATAATTGCTATGGTTATTCCTAAGGAGTATTTGTCTGAGGAAGAATTTTCTGATATGATAAAGTTGCTTAGTGACAGGTATTCCAACAAGAATTTCAAGCTTCATATATATCTTGGAGTATATTATATAAAAGATGTCAATGAAACGATAAGACAGATGGTAGACAAGGTATCTCTTGTGATTATGAAGAGTAAAGGTAATATGAGCAATTATATTCTTTATTATGATGAGAATTCATATAGGAATGACATATTTAAACAGCAGCTTATAGGTGAGTTCGAGACAGCACTTAATGAGAACCAGTTCTGTATGTATTTACAGCCACAGACGGATAAGGATGGCAATATGCTTGGAGCAGAGGCACTTATAAGATGGAATCATCCTAATATGGGACTTATTATGCCAGGTGCATTTATAGAGTGCTTTGAAGATGCAGGACTTATATACAGGCTGGATAACTACATATGGGAGGAAGCTGCCAAGCAGCTTAAGATATGGAAAGACTCTGGTTATAATTATTATATATCTGTTAATATATCAGCAAAGGATTTCTATCATATTGATGTATACCAGACTTTCAAAAATCTTGTGAGTGAGTATGGTATAGATACAGATAAGCTTCACATTGAGATAACAGAAACAGCGTTATCTGAGGATAAGCAGGCGGCACATAAGACTATAGAAAGACTTCACAATGAGGGCTTTATAATAGAGATAGATGATTTTGGAAGCGGATATTCTTCTTTTAATTTCCTTAAAGATGTGTGTGCTGATGTTATCAAGATAGACAGGGTATTCCTTAAGAAGTCAAGCCACGAGGAGCGTGGAGAGCAGATATTAAGATCGATTATAAGTCTTTCACACGATATAGGAATGGATGTAATAACGGAGGGTGTTGAGAATGTTGACCAGCTTTCTATGCTTGCCAAGATGAATTGTGACTGGTTTCAGGGTTATTACTTCTCAAAGCCGGTTACTGTCGGGGATTTTGAGGAGAAGTATGGCATTAAGTATAAAATAAATAATAATGCATAAGCATTGGTAATATTAGTAAGTTTAATAAGACTTTTTAATTATTAACGCAGCCGTGTGAAGTTATATGGCTGTTAATAATTAAAAAGTCTTTTTTATAATGGTATGATTATAGCTTTATTAATATAGCAGAAATTGAAATTTATGCGAAATTACAGGGGTTAAGCTGGGAACTTGATGTATGGTGGGAACCTTACGTATTGGGAGTAAGCTGACAACTTGATTTTATTCCGAAATCGGAGTAATATACTATAATCCGATTTCGGAATGAACTGCGGGAATGGATAAAATGGATAATTAAAAAATAAAAGTAAGTAGATAGCAAATATAATTTAAGAAGGAGTTAGAGTGAAAAATATATCAAAAAATCTTCAGATGTTTAATCAGGTGTATAAAGAAACTAATGTTATATACCACGATTATGCGGCGAAGAATGGCATATCAGATACAGCTTTCTGGATAATGTATTCTGTGTATTATTATGGTGAGGGAATAACACAGAAGAATATATGTGAGGAATGGTTCTACAGTGCACAGACAGTTAATTCCTCACTTAAGACTATGGAAAAAAATGGACTTATAATATTAGAGCCGTCTAAGGATAATAAGAAAGAGAAACAGATACATTTTACCAAAGAAGGGCAACTGTTAGCGGAAAAGATTATTAAACCTGTAATAGAGGCAGAGAAGCAGTCGTTTGAACAATTGGACAACAGGGAGATTGAGGCTATGTTTGAGATAACGTATAAGCATATGAAAAAGCTTGAGAGCCTTATTGAGAGTATAAAGAATTAGAGAACATCAGGGAGAATTAAAGTGAAGATAAAATTATCAGACCATTTTTCATATGGTAAGCTAATTAAATTTACATTACCGACAATTATTATGATGATATTTACATCAATATATGGTGTTGTCGATGGAGTATTTGTATCCAACTTCGTAGGAAGTGATGCATTTGCAGCAGTTAATCTTATAATGCCGGTTGTAATGATACTTGGCTCGGTTGGATTTATGATTGGTACGGGAGGAAGTGCCATCGTATCAAAGACACTTGGAGAGGGCAAGAAAGAAAAGGCAAGAGAATATTTTTCTATGCTTATATACCTTTGCATAGTATCAGGTGTTGCACTGTCAGCAATCGGAATTATATTTATACGTCCTATAGCTGCGGCACTTGGTGCAAGGGGGAGTATCGCTGATGATTGTGTAATATACGGAAGAACACTGCTTGTTATGCTTACAGCATTATTCCTGCAAAATGCTTTCCAAAGCTTTCTTGTTGTGGCTGAAAAGCCAAAGCTTGGACTTGTAGTTTCACTGCTTGCAGGATTTACTAATATGTTTTTGGATTTCCTGTTCATATATGTATTAAAGCTTGGCGTATTTGGTGCAGCACTTGCAACAGGAATAAGCCAGATAGTTGGTTCGGTAATACCGATAATATATTTCCTTAGTGATAAAAGTGACGTGCTTAAATTGCAGAAGGCGCGTTTTAACAAAGATATAATAATAAAGACCTGCATTAACGGCTCATCAGAGATGGTTACTAATATGTCGATGTCACTTGTAAATATGCTCTATAATATACAGCTTATGAAGTATATAGGCACAAATGGTGTTGTTGCATACGGAATAATTATGTACGTTGGATTTATATTCTCAGGAACATACATTGGTTATGCGGTAGGTTCAGCACCAGTAATAAGTTATCATTATGGTTCAGGCAATAAAAAAGAACTTAAAAATCTGTTCAGGAAAAGCATAACGCTTATTATTGTGGCGTCCTTAGTTATGACCGGACTTGCTGAGGTGCTTGCAAAATATCTTGCAGGAATATTTGTAAGCTACGATAAGGAACTGCTTGAGCTTACAACGCTTGCTATAAGAATATATTCAGTAGCATATCTTTTCAATGGACTTAATATATTTACTTCGTCATTCTTTACTGCACTTAATAATGGTGCGGTATCGGCGGCAGTATCATTTCTTAGAATGTTCGTATTCCAGACAGCGATGATTATGATACTTCCTCTTATAATTGGAATTAATGGAATATGGATGGCGGTTATAGCAGCAGAACTTCTGGCATTGCTTGTGAGCATTATTTTCATAATAATAAACCGCGGGAAATACGGTTATGTGTAAGAATATAGATATAGATAATAATACACATATGTGTATAAATACGGTTATATGTAAAATAGTAATGATATTTAATTGGAATTTAACATAAATATTAGGAATTATTGATATAAAAAGTTAAAAACTTAACAATTAAAAGGTTGCTTTTTGCAGGCTGATTATGTATACTAACAGAAGAATTTGGTTAAATCCATTTTCTGTAATCTGCCAAAGGGCATACAAGCCCTATTGGTGCTACAATTTAAGAAAAGAGGTTTAATGTAAAATGGCAAACGTTGATTTAAGCAAGTATGGTATTACAGGCGCTACAGAGATTATTCACAATCCTTCTTATGAATTATTATTCGAAGAAGAAACAAAGGCTTCTAACGAAGGTTACGAAGTAGGAAAGGAAAGCGAACTTGGTGCTGTTGATGTTATGACAGGTATCTATACAGGTCGTTCTCCTAAGGATAAGTACATTGTAGTAGATGAGAATTCTAAGGACACAGTATGGTGGACTTCAGATGAGTACAAGAATGATAACCACCCAATGTCAGAAGATGTATGGGCTAAGGTTAAGGATATTGCTAAGAAAGAACTCTGCAACAAGAGACTTTTCGTAGTAGATGCGTTCTGTGGTGCTAACAAGGATACAAGAATGGCTGTTCGTTTTATCGTAGAAGTAGCATGGCAGGCACATTTCGTAACTAACATGTTCATTAAGCCAACAGCAGAAGAACTTGAAAACTTCGAGCCAGATTTCGTAGTATATAACGCTTCTAAGGCTAAGGTTGAGAATTACGCAGAATTAGGTCTTAACTCAGAGACATGTGTAGCATTCAACATCACAAGCCACGAGCAGGTAATCATCAACACATGGTATGGTGGAGAAATGAAGAAGGGTATGTTCTCTATGATGAACTACTACCTTCCACTTAAGGGAATAGCTTCAATGCACTGCTCAGCTAACACAGATAAGAATGGTGAGAACACAGCTATCTTCTTCGGTCTTTCAGGAACAGGTAAGACAACACTTTCTACAGATCCTAAGAGACTTCTTATCGGTGATGATGAACACGGCTGGGATGACAATGGCGTATTCAACTTTGAAGGTGGATGCTACGCTAAGGTTATCAACCTTGATAAGGAATCAGAGCCAGATATCTACAATGCTATTAAGAGAAATGCTCTTCTTGAGAACGTTACTCTTGATGAGAATGGTAAGATTGACTTTGCTGATAAGAGCGTAACAGAGAATACTCGTGTATCTTATCCAATTAACCATATTAAGAATATTGTAAGACCTATATCTTCAGCTCCAGCTGCTAAGAATGTTATCTTCCTTTCAGCTGATGCATTTGGTGTACTTCCTCCAGTATCTATTCTTACTCCAGAGCAGACACAGTACTACTTCCTTTCAGGATTTACTGCTAAGCTTGCTGGTACAGAAAGAGGTATCACAGAGCCTACACCTACATTCTCAGCTTGCTTCGGACAGGCATTCCTTGAGCTTCATCCTACAAAGTATGCTGCTGAGCTTGTTAAGAAGATGGAAAAGAGCGGAGCTAAGGCTTACTTAGTTAACACAGGCTGGAATGGAACAGGTAAGAGAATTTCTATTAAGGATACTCGTGGTATCATCGATGCTATCCTTTCAGGTGCTATTAAGACAGCTCCTACAAAGACACTTCCTATGTTCAACTTTGAAGTACCTACAGAACTTCCAGGTGTTGATTCAGGTATCCTTGATCCTAGAGACACATACGCTGATGCTTCTGAGTGGGAAACAAAGGCTAAGGATCTTGCAGAAAGATTTAACAAGAACTTTGTTAAGTATACAGGCAACGAAGCTGGTAAGGCTTTAGTAGCTGCTGGTCCTCAGTTATAATTAATAATTCTGGATATAACAGACGATTGTCAATTTAATTAAATATTTTATTGGTATATAAAAAGACCGCTTGTAATTAATGGTAAGCATTAGTTACAAGCGGTTTTGTTTGACTATATTCTCCATAAATTAAAGTTCTGTCCTGACAATATTAAGAGGCATCATAAGATGATCAATAAGGATTCTGTATGCCTCATTGCCATTGCCGGTTTTCAGGTTCTCAAAGTATTCAGAATGTTCATCTATTGTTCCATTAATACGGCCTTCAACCTCAAGTGCCGACTGTGTTGTAAGTCGGATAAGATACATAAGCTTTTGGAACATATGATTAATCTCCTCATTCTCAATGTAATTAACTAAGAGCAGGTGAAACTTATGGTCGTAATTAATAAAGCTTTCGTAGTTATCATCAAGAGCAAGTGATTCTTTCTGGTGTTTGAGAATTTCACCAAGCTTCTGTATTGTATTCTGACCTTTAGCAGTCTGATATTCTTTAGCCAGGCATTGTGTACAAAATCCTTCAATAGCACATCTTATCTGGATAGTTTCCCTCATATCTTTCTGGCTTAACTGTCTTATGCGAAAGCCTTTGCTTGGGATAACTGTGATATAACCATCCTGGCTTAAGCATTGCAGAGCCTCTCTCATAGGTGTTCTTGATATGCCGAGTTCTTTGGATAATTTAGTTTCTGAGTAAAGTGTGTTGACATCGAGCTGGTGAGTAAGAATTAAATTCTTAATGTAATTATAAGCCTCAAGCTGCAATGATGACATAAGCTGCATAGATTCCTCCGTTGTATAAATGCCTGAATGAAAAGTTACGATAATAAATTTATAAATGGACTTTTAAAATAAATTTATAAAAAAACATAAAAAATACAATTTACTGATATATAATAGACGATTATTATATTAAAATCAATAAAATAAATATAAAATCGGTATACCGGCACGCAATGTTCATAATAAAATAATTTAAAATCTGAATATGTAAAGTGATTGTGTTAAAATACTATAATGAAAATATGTAATGATTGCATAAAAAAAACTTGAAAATTTGGTTAATCTGTTTAATTGCAAAGGACTATAATACAAATCGTAATAAAGAATAGATAAACTTAACAGAACCTCTTTGTTGAAGGCTTGCTAAGCAAATCAGATTTTTGGAGGAAAAGATAAATGAATACTTTAAAAGCTGAAAAAAGAAGCATGGATGACAAGGCAAAGAAATTAAGAAGGGAAGGTTATGTAACTGGCAATGTATTTGGAAGAAGCCTTGCAGAATCAATACCGGTAAAGATTGAGAAGAAAGAAGCAGAGCGTTTCTTATCAGTCTGCAACAAAGGTAGTGAGGCAAAGCTTACAATCGATACAACAGATTATGATGTTCTTGTAAAGGAAGTTGATTACGACCCAATCAAGAGACAGACATTAGAGATTGATTTCCAGGTGCTTACAGAAGGAGAAAAGGTTCACTCAGTTGCAGAGATAGTATTAGTTAATCATGACAAGGTACAGGGTGTTGTTGAACAGCATATGGAGGAAATTCCTTATAAGGCAGCTAAATCAGCGCTTGTTGAAAAGGTAAGCGTTGATATAGGAGAACTTAAGCCAGGCGACAGTATTAAGGTAGGAGACATTGATATTGCTAAGGACAAAGATGTATCAATATCACCTGATGTATTAGAGAAGGTTATTGTAAGCGTAACAGAGCAGACATATGCCGAGACAGATACTGATACTGATGAGGATGGCGAAGTATCAGAAGCTTAATATTATGGTGATATAGTATTATAGAATATTTCAGGTACAGAAACATACGAAAGTGTGTAAGTAAGGTAACACAAGCATATGTAATAGTGAGAATATTAATATATAAACTTACGATAGAATAAAGATAAAAGTCAGCTATAGGGAAAGTTATGTTACCCTATAGCTGATTTTTTTAAAAATATGGTGCATAATTCGACAGTAAAATACGTTTTCCTTGAATAATTATGCGTAAAGATATATACTATACATAGTGTTACGTAACGAAAGAACGGAGGATATAATATGGGATATGATGCTGAGAAATTCAAAGCCAGAGCTAATACTAAAGCAGGAAATATATGGCTTGTATTAAATATCCTGCTTACAATGCAGTATTTGTCAAATATGACTAAAGGTACATATGATAGGAAGTTTATAATTCCATTTCTTATTATAGGATGGGTCCCATATATAATTGGTGTTATATATACTAAGATAAAAGGAAAATCGGCTGATGGATACAAGCATATATTAGGTGTTGGATATGGTTTGTTTTATGGATATATAGTATGTACAAGCACATCACTGCTTACATTTGCATATATATTTCCAGTAGCAAGCATGACTATTCTGTTCAAGGACAGAAAGTTCATAGTGAGCTGTGGAATTGGTAATGTTGCCATAGTTATATTAAGTACAATTATTAAATTTATGTCAGGTATGAATGCGTTGGCAGATATTGATAATTATTCATTACAGATATCGTGTATAATCCTTTGCTATGTATGTTATGTATTATCAATTAATCATCTTAATCTTTCAGACGGAGCACTTACAGATTCAATTAAGGCTGACCTTGACAGAGTTATTAAGACAGTTGAGCAGGTTAAAGACTCCAGTAATATGATAGTTGACGGAATTACAGTTGTAAGAGAGCTTGAAGAAGAGAACAAGCAGGGAGCTAATTTCGTTGTATCAAGTATGAATGAGCTTTCACACAATAATGATATACTTCACGATAAGACTAATTCTTCAACACAGATGACTACAAAGATTAATAATCAGGTAGAAAATGTAGCCGCACTTATTAATGAAGTTGTCCAGCTTGTCAGTGAGTCAGTTGAACATACAGATATAAGTTCCAAGGAGCTTGCAGATGTAGTTGAAAGCACTAAGACTATGGCTGAATTGTCAGGTGAAGTAGATAATATATTAAGAGAATTCCAGCAGGAATTCAGTAAAGTTAAGACAGAGACAGGTACAATCGGAGAGATTAACTCACAGACTAACCTGTTAGCACTTAATGCCTCAATTGAGGCTGCAAGAGCCGGTGAAGCGGGAAAAGGCTTTGCGGTTGTAGCAGATGAGATAAGAAATTTAAGTACAGAAACAGAAGAATCATCAGATAGAATTATGACAGCATTAGGACATCTGGAAGATACATCTAACAGAATGTTAAAGTCAATAACGACAATACTTGAACTTATACAGACAACGCAGACCAAGGTTGTACAGGTTAATGACAGCGTGTCAGGAATAGCTAAGGACTCTACACAGATAGGTGAACACATTGGTGTCGTAGATTCAGCAATGCAGGAGGTTGAAAGCTCTAACCGTAATATGGTTGACAATATGCACGAGATTGAAAATGTTATGAAAGACATTACTGATTGCATAGGCAACGCAGATGAAAGCACTAAGATAATGCTTAGCAAATACGAAGAGTCAGCCCGCAATGTTGATAAGATAGAAAATGTTGTTGGCGCAATGATGGAAAAGCTTGGAGTTGGCGGATTTATGGGTGTTCAGGATATCAAGCAGGGTATGTATTGTACCATAAGACAGATTATATCAGGAAAGCCAGCTGATACAGAAAGCCATGGTGAGATAGTTGAACAGGAAGATGGGGTATTATATGTACGTTTCAAGAACAAAGATGTAGATTATAAGAATACCTCATTGAAATACGAACTTGATATTGTAGCGGCAAATGTACTTTATCACTGGTCTGCTGTGTCAGCAGCACCCGCCACACAGTATGGCAGTGATGTATGCAGGCTCACAGTAGCTTCACTTCCAAGCATTGTCAACAGAAGAAAGTATGTAAGAATGCCTGTTAATAATAAATGTACAGTTACATTCAAGGGCGGAGCAGATGTATATGATGGTACTATGGTAAATATAAGTGCTAACGGATTTGCTTTCCAGACAAGAGAAACAGAATTCGCAGATTGTAAGGGTGAGAATATAATTGTAAAAGTACCAGATTTTCCAGTTGAGCAGGGCAGGGTTCTTGAAGGTACAATTATAAGAAGTACTGACAATGACGGAAGCCATATTGTTGGATGCCGTATGCCGGAAGACCGCATTGAGATTGGTAATTATGTAAGCAAGAATTATTCTGAATAATATTAAGAAAATGTATAAGCATTAATTCACAATTTTCGTATTATAAATTGTTATTTAGTATGGGGGAATATATTTAGGACATAATAATAACGAAAGTGGATAATTGAATGAGATTAAAGAAAAAGTATAGGAATTTATTAAGATTTATAGCTGTAACGCTGATACTTATTCTAATGATATCAGTTGTTGCGGCTGCTAAACAGCACATTGATAATAAGAAAAGTAATCATAATCAGGATATTGAAGAGGAGTATCCTGATGAGGATGCAGAGGCTTATGAGCTGCCTGAAAGAACACTTAACTCAGATGTTATCCCATATGATGGAGTTCCAAGAACAATATCGTGCTGGGGTGATTCGATGATGTTTGGAATGGGTGCTGGCGAGGCTTATATAGTATTTGGAGATGATGAGCCTTTTGATATATCAGGCTGGACAAGTCCTGATACATTACAATATCTTACTGGAATCAAGGTATATAATCTTGGCGTATCAGGTGAGACATCATATGAGATTGCGCTTCGTCAGGGAGGCATAAAGATGTATGTCAGGGATACATTTGAGGTTGGATATGATGACAGTGTAGATGTTACAATTGTCGATGAGAATGGCGGGGAAGTATATATGGCTGATTTCAGTGCATATGGATATACAGAGCCACAGGAGTCAGATATTGTATACATCAATGATGAAATGTTCAAAATAACAGGCACAGAAGAAGAGGGACTTCATATATGCCGTTATTCAGATGAAGAAGTGAACTATGATGCTTTTACAACCGTATATGCGGACACACAGGTATATACCAAGGCTTCTTATGAAAGAAAGAATGATATTCTTATACTTGAGATAGGAAGTAATGGCGGCTGGGACAATTACAGACAGCTTATAAGCCAGTATGATGCTATGATACAGAATTCGGGCTGTGATTATTATATAATAGTTGGTGATACAGATGATCCAGGAACATCAATAGCAGATACAACTCAGGGAATCCGTAATGAGGACGGAACTTATATAGGAGTTGGTGATACAGCGTGGGAAGCGACATTAAGAGAAGCATATGGTGAACATTTTATTAATATGAGAACTTATCTTATAGAAAATGGACTTACTGATGTAGGCTTAAGACCAACAGTAGGTGATTATAAGGGGTTCAGGCGAGGAAGAATATCTAAACAGTTAAGATATGACTGGACACATTTTAATTCATATGGTTATTATTCAAAAGGTATTGCAATATATGCCAAGGGTGTAGAATTAGGTTACTGGGAGTAACATATTAAATATGTAAGTTTGGTAATTACAGGTTAAAGCAGGCATTAAAATAATGTGTCTGTTTAATAATAAAAGAAAGGTATATATAACAATGAATGACAAGAGAGAAAAATTTGCTTCAAGATTAGGCTTTATACTGGTGTCGGCGGGGTGTGCTGTCGGACTAGGTAATGTATGGAAGTTCCCATACATATGTGGAAAGAACGGAGGAGCAGCATTTATTGTTATATATTTATTATGTCTGCTTGGACTTGGGCTTCCTATACTTATATGTGAGTATGCAATTGGACGAGGAAGTAATAAGAGTCTTGGAAGTGCATTTAAAATGTTGTCGCCAGAGGGCACAAGATGGCATTATTTCCGCTGGGTAGCTTATGCGGGTAATTATCTTTTAATGATGTTCTATACAATGGTTGCCGGCTGGATGTTAAACTATTTTGTATACGGTCTTACAGGACAGCTTTCAGGAAAGAATGTAGAGCAGATAGGCGGGGAGTTCAATAATATGCTCTCAACACCATCAGTTATGATATTCTGGACACTTGTAGTTGTTGTAATAAGCATACTTGTATGTTCACTTGGCTTACAGAAAGGTGTTGAGAAGATAAGTAAGGTAATGATGATATTATTATTTGCACTTATGATAATAATGGCAGTTAATTCCCTTCTGCTTGATGGAAGCTCGGAGGGACTTAAGTTCTATCTTGTTCCAGACTTTTCCAAGATGAAGGAGCAGGGTATCGGTAATGTAGTATTTGCAGCTATGTCACACGCATTTTTTACTCTTGGACTTGGTATAGGTTCAATGGAGATATTCGGAAGTTATCTTTCAAGAGACTGCAAGCTTACAGGAGAGTCAATAAATGTAGTTATACTTGATACAGTAGTTGCACTTACAGCTGGAATTATCATTATACCAGCCTGTTTTGCCTATGGAATTAATCCAGGTGCAGGTCCATCGCTATTATTCATAACACTTCCTAATGTATTCAACCAGATGCCGGGTGGGGTTATATGGGAAGTATTATTCTTTATATTTATGGCATTTGCGGCATTATCTACAGTAATAGCAGTATATGAAAATATTATTGCAATGACTATGGATTTATTTAACTGTAGCAGAAAGAGAGCTTCATTAGTTAATCTTTTTGTAATAGCAGTACTTTCTATGCCAGCAGTTCTTGGATATAATGTTTTGTCGGGAGTACAGCCTCTTGGAGCTGGTACAACTATAATGGATCTGGAAGATTTTATAGTTTCATATAATATACTTCCGCTTGGTTGTCTTTTATTCGTGCTTTTCTGTACAAGAAAGAACGGCTGGGGATATGACAATTTCGTGGCAGAAGTTAATATGGGAAAAGGCATATCATTTCCTAAATGGTTAAAAGGCTATATGGTATATGTTCTTCCGGTTATTGATTTAGTTATATATTTTAAGGGTTATTATGATATGTTTAAGCCACAGGGTACTAAGGTTGTGTGTATATGGATGACAGTAGCTGTCATTCTTGCACTGTTGGTATTTTACATAGCAGCAGGAAAGGGAAAGAAGAGCAATGACTAAAAAGCAGCTTGCTTATGAAGTTATAGAACGACTTAAAACAGAATATCCTGATGCCGGCTGTACGCTTGATTATGATGATGCGTGGAAGCTTCTGGTAAGCGTAAGGCTTGCAGCACAGTGTACAGATGCGAGAGTGAATGTTATTGTGCCACAGTTATTTGACAAGTATCCATCAATAGAGGCACTTGCGGCAGCACAGGTAGATGACATAGAGAAAATAGTCCGTCCATGCGGTTTATCAAAGAGCAAGGCAAAGGATATAAGCGGCTGTATGCGTATGCTTCATACGGTGTATAACAATAAAGTGCCAGATACATTAGAGGAACTTTTAAAGCTTCCCGGAGTTGGAAGAAAAAGTGCCAACCTTATTATGGGTGATGTATTTGGAAAGCCGGCAATTGTGACAGATACACATTGTATAAGGCTGTGCAACAGAATTGGACTTGTAAAAGATGAGAAAGAACCTAAAAAGGTTGAGATGGCACTATGGAAGATAGTTCCGCCGGAAGAGGGAAGTGACCTTTGCCATAGATTTGTAATACACGGCAGGGAAGTGTGCAGTGCAAGAACCAAGCCCCATTGTGATGGGTGCTGTCTTAATGATATATGTAAGAAGAATGGAGTTAAGCAATAAGTGAAGAATAATTACAAGATGATAATAGCATATGATGGAACCAGATATTATGGCTGGGAACATCAGCCTAATACAGATATGACTATACAGGGCAAGTTAGAGTATGTTCTGTCACAGATGACAGGGGAGCAGATAGATGTAATAGGTGCAGGAAGAACTGATGCAGGAGTCCACGCCAAAGGAATGGCAGCCAATGCACATATGCAGACAAGTATGACACCAGATGAAATCTGTGATTATATGAACAGATATCTGCCTGAGGACATATGTGTAATGGAGGTAAGGATAGCCTCAGAACGTTTCCACAGCAGATATAATGCAGTGGGGAAAACCTACTGTTATACCTGTTATGTTGGGGATAAGAAGCCTGTATTTAATAGAAAATATGTGCATATCACAGGTGCTGTGCCAGATGTTGAGGCTATGAAGAAAGCAGCTTCTTATCTTGTAGGAGTTCATGATTTTGCAAGCTTCTGCGGTAATCCAAAGATGAAGAAATCTACAGTCAGGGAGATATATTCAATTGATATATCGCTTAAGGGTTCGTATCTTAATATGACTTTCCACGGAAGTGGATTTCTACAATATATGGTAAGAATATTATCAGGAACATTATTAGAGGTTGGTTTTGGTAAAAGAGAGGCAGACAGTATGCAAGAGCTTTTAGAGGCAAAGAATCGTTCTTTAGCTGGAGCGACAGCTCCAGCCAAGGGGTTAAGCCTCTTAAAAGTACATTACGCTAATTAATTATTGGAATAGTTATATAAATTTACTTCTCCATTTAATTGCTTCGTCACGGTACTGGCGGGCAATATCCATAAGTTCATTATATTGGGTGGTTATGCTGTCAATGACGGCTGACTGCTCATTTATTTTTGCCTGGCATGCGGCAATCTTTTTGTTGAAATCTTCAGTCAGGGATTTTTCACGTTCAATGTAATTATTATTAGAATTATTATTATTTGAATTAATATTGTCAGCGTTGTTATTATCAGTACTATTATTGTCGGCAGTGCATATAGCTAATTGTTTGAAATGTCCGATTTGTTCAATTCTGTATATGTGTTCATTAACACATAATAAAATAAAATTATTATATGCAAGCACACTGTAAGAATTCACAGGCTTTTTAATATCAGGCAGTGGGATAGGCAGTGCATTATTGTCATCAGGTGTTATACAGTGCAGGCTGGGTTTATCAGATACAGGATTTTGCTTAAGATAGAAAAGAAGCAGGGTGTTATTACATATGGCAAGCTTAGGATTAGAATATTCCTGTACATAATTACAGTCTATAGTCAATATATTAGTGGTATCCATAATATTTTTTAAGATAAGTGAACCATTCTGATTGATGTAGGAATAATAAAGAGATGAATTATATATACACTCTGTAAGACCGCATAAGTAGTCTGCAGCAAGCACGATAGGGCGGTCAAGCCCACCAAAATGGGCTACACGTAAGAATATATTAGAACCGGCATTATAGATAATTAACTGGCGGTTATTCCCAACTGAATATACATTTGACATATTACCCTCTGTTCATCAGTAGATCTGATATGTGAAGCTTATTAAAATGTATGGTAGCAACAAAGTATTTAGAACATATAATGTAGTAAGAATACTTAAAGGAAGGATTTGAAATGGCAAAATGTAAGTGCAGGAAAAAATGCTGTACAACAAAGATTGCAAGTAATCTTGTATCTAATATGCCTAATGGATGTTTTGATGTATGTACCAATCCGATATGCGGTTCACCGAGTGAACTTAGCCTTTATGCTCCATTGATATATGACCAGATTGGTATTAACCTTTGTGCTGAATTTCCAATAGGTGCAGATATATCAGCAACTTATCCTACAGCTGTAAATGCAACTGCAAGTGTAATAGATGTATCCTATGAATATGGCACAGGAAATGTAGTTATAACACAGATACCAGGAAGACCGAACTGCTATTCAGTTATATTGTCTAACTTGTCAGTGACATTTGCGGTAAGTCTGTATGATGAGAATTGCAGGCTCGTGGCAACACTTTATCCAACAGCTGTATATCTGCCACCAGAAACAACTTCGGCTACCTATGATGAAGATGTCAATCCAACTTCTGTGGAGCTTGAAATATTTGCACCTTATGGAATATCTTACAATTATAATGCAGCGGCTACACCACAGTATAGTGCGGCACTTAATTATACAGGATTTACAGCGGCTAATAACACAATAACGCAGGGACTTAATCTTTCTGCAATTCCAAAAGTAATTAACCTTGATACAACCGATGATGAGATAACAATAGGTCTTTCAATCATATTACAGAGCTTGTATTTTGCTGGATACAGGGTTGCAAGTGCTGGAAAGATTGTAACTCCTAAGGGAAGCATAGTAGCAGAGGAAGATTCTAATGAGATGAAATTCGTATGCGGCAATCTTTTGAATCTGGCAATCAAGCCTCTTGATTTAAGCCCTCCAAAATGCGAAGGTAGATTAAAACAAGATTGCGAAACAGGCTGTCAGCCAACGTGTGAGGAAGATATGCCAGTGTGTCCGAATTCAGGGAACAACATAAGTGACTGCAATAACTGTGGATAAGAATAAAGTGTGATGATGACAGAAATATAATCAGGATAGAAATATCTGCTATATCGCTAATAGTAGTTACTGTAAAGAGTAAGATGTGACAGTCACAGGCTGTTTAAGTGGTATAGTAAGTTATTGCCATATAAAGATAAATATATAGAGAGAATTTAAAATGGGTGTCACAATAGACTATTACGTAATATACAGATAATAACAGATTATTATCTGTATACTGTAGAGCATTAGTTTAAAATGACACCCATATATATTTATTGTTTATTAATATTAACGGGAAACCTCATTACCAGCCTTGGCAAATGCAAGCTTCATAACTTCATCTACAGATACGAGGTTGTAATCACCGCTTACAGTATGTTTTAAGCAGCTTGCGGCATTAGAGAATTCAACAGCTTTCTGTGGGTCAAAGTCATTGATAAGACTATATATAATACCAGCACAATAAGCATCACCAGCACCAATATAATCAAGAATATTCATAAAGAATTCCTGGCTGTAGTAAGCCTTTCCTTCTGTGTATATCATTGACTGGAGCTTGAATGTTGTTATTGAAGTTTCTGTTCTCCATACAGATGCAACCATCTTGAAGTTAGGGAACATTTTTATAAGTTCTTCTGCAATGTAAGAATTCTTTTCTTTATCTGAATTAGAGGCATCAAGTCCGAATATTCCAACTGCATCATCTTCATTAGCGATACATATATCAACATACTTACATATTTCGCTCATTACTTTGTTAGCCTTTTCACCAGACCAGAGCTTGCTTCTGTAATTAAGGTCACAGCTTATTGTAATTCCTCTTTCCTTAGCTTTCTTGCAGGCAAGAAGAGTAATCTGTGCCATATTATCACTTATTGCTGGAGTAATTCCTGAAAAATGAAACCATGTAGCATCAGCAAATATTGAATCCCAGTCAAAGTCATCTACATTGGCAAGGGCAAATGCTGAACCTTTTCTGTTATATATAACATTAGTAGGTCTCTGGCTCGTCTTTTTCTCAAGGAAATATATTCCAATCTGTTCGCCGCCTCTTACTATATGTTCAACACCGACACCATACTGTCTTAAAGAATTAACAGCACTCTGTCCAATAGTATGTTCTGGAAGCTTAGTAACATAGCTTACATTAACATTAAAATTAGCAAGGGATACAGCAGTATTAGCTTCGCCGCCGCCATATACAGCTTCATAAGAATGTGCCTGTGTAAATCTTTCATTGTTGTCAGGTGAAAGTCTGAGCATTAATTCACCAAATGTTATAATCTTGTGTTTCATTGTTATCTCCCATCTTGCATCAATTGTTTACTGTTTATCGTACAGTGATATATTGTATCACATTTTTATAAAAAAGTAATATGTATTTTGAAGAAGTTTGGTATTTTTTGTCATTTCTGCGTGCTTTTTCAGATTATTAAGTGCACAAAGCAGTATACAACAGGAAGATATAATAATTAAATAGAAAATATAATAGCATAATAAGACGTGTGTAGCTGAAAAAGCAGTATCGACACATATCTGATATTAAAGTATAATATGAATAAGTCTGAGTGGCTAAAAAGACATTTGACAGATGAAATTATAATTTGTTAGATGAGATTATAATTTAATAGATGAGATATTAATTTAATAGATGAAATTTTAAATAACAGGAAAGGTGCTGACGTGACATAATGTTAAGAGATGTAGGATTGGAAGATATTAGTGATGGAAGATTATATAGAGAAAATGATATGGTAAAGACAGATACGAATTCTTGTCAGGGCTGTAAGAAGATATGCTGCATAGGAATGGGCAGAACAATAGTGCTTGATCCTTATGATTGTTACAGGCTTGGAATTGGCACAGGAAAGACATTTGAGCAGCTTCTGGATACTAATATTGAGCTTAATATGGTAGATGGCTGTATACTTCCTAATATTAAAATGCAGACAGTTAGTAATGGCTGTTCATTTCTTGGAGCTGATAACAGATGTACAATACATAATTACAGACCTGGCATATGCAGAATGTTTCCATTAGGAAGATATTGGGAAGATGATGAGCATTTTTATTATATATTACAGAAGGGTGAATGTAATAAAGATAATCTGACTAAGATAAAAGTACGCAAGTGGATAGGAATTGATAATATTGAAAGTTATAATTCATATGTGATACAATGGCATAGTTATATTAAGAAGGTTCAGAGAGCCTTGGCAGGACTTTCTGAGGAACAGATTAAGATACTTAATATGTACAATCTCAGAACATTTTATATGAAAGGTTACGAAGCAGATAAATTCTTTGAAGAATTCAAGGAAAGACTTGATAAATCCATAGAAATGTTTGGAATGTAGAGCAGCTTCTGACATAAATATGATTGTCAATATAGAAATGCTTGGAATGTGGATCGCTTCTGATATAAAGATGATTATTAATATAAAGATGTTTGAAATTTAAAGAAAAGAGGATATATATGAAGACAGATTTGTTTAAAATAGGTGGGCTGACCGTTCACGGCTATGGCTTTATGATAGCACTCGGATTTATCCTTGCTATGCTTCTTGGTGAATACAGGGCAAAGAAACTTGGACTTAAGGACGAGTCGGTTATAGATATAGCGATAATCGCAGGACTTACAGGATTTGCAGGAGCAAAACTTTTATTTATAATAGTTGAATTTGACAGCTTTATGAAAAATCCTAAAGAGGTATTAGGTTCATCAGGATTTGTTGTGTATGGAGGAATTATAGCAGGTGTGCTTTGCAGTATGCTTTATTGTAAGATTAAGAAGATTAATTTCCTCGAGTATTTTGATCTTATAATGCCGGAGATAGCATTAGCACAGGGCTTTGGAAGAATAGGATGTTATCTTGCAGGCTGTTGTTATGGACGTGTGACAGACAGTGCATTTGGCGTGATATTCCCAGCAGGTTCTCAGGCACCAGCAGGTGTAAAGCTTATTCCAACACAGCTTATATCAGCAGGAGCTAATATAATTCATATGATAATACTTATTGCGGTGGCACATTTTATAGGCTATACAATAAGGAAGAAAGATGGCAGAAAGCTTGTGCTTCCAGCCGGTGGAATTGGTTATTTATATATGATTTTATATGGAATTGGAAGATTTTTTATTGAGTTCTTAAGAAATGATTACAGGGGCGAGATAGGTATTCTTTCAACATCGCAGTTTATATCAATATTCTTTATTGCAGCAGGTGTGGTTCTTCTTATTATTGGAAAGAAGAAAATGCAGTCTTAAAAAACAGATGGTTAATTATGTGATTTTCCTGTAACAGGCCGGAATTTAGTTCTGGTCTGTTGTATAGATACATAATTAACCATCTGTTTTTTATTGTGTCAATAATTTAAATCTACAGCACTACAGACATAGGTCAGGTACAAGAGTGCTTATTTAATATTATATTGCTGGTGCCGTATTAGTATGGACAAGTGTATAACAATAATCTGCTTAATTACTGTCTTGCAGCTTTCTTAGCCTTTCTGTAATCGCTTATATTTAGTGGGCGTACAAATCCGCAATATTCACACGTTTCGCCGCTTTTACCCCTTATATTAATAACAGGTATATAGAATATAGAAACACGGTTAATTCGTCTGTATAAGCCGTGTGGAGTTATATGTCCACAGTTAGGACACTGGAAAACACCAGTATCAGCATCTTTTTTGTATATTGTACCATAACTGTAAATAACTATCATGCATCTGCCTCCCTGTGTCGTTCTTTAATAAAATGTCTTATGTTATTGACTACATAATTATATTCAGTCAGCTCACCCTCGTGAGGAGCAATAGTTATTCTGTTGCCGAATTCAACCTCCAGGGCAATATAGTTAGTGCTAGTAAGCCTGCCGTCAGCTATATTGCATACATATACATTGGTAATAGTATCTAATGGAATAACATTAAATCCATTGTTGGTACGATTCAGGTCAATAATGTAATCAGGTGATACAGCGAGTTTTAACTTATTAGAGAAGAAATGTTTATTAGTAGCGAAGTTCTCATATAAAGCGTTGAGAGAACCATCGGCTTCAAGCTGTGCCATTTTCCTCTTGATAAATGCACCATTACGGTTTCCTGATATGAATAACATAATGGCTGTAAATGCCAATATGCCGGAACATATATAAAATACAATAGAGAGCTGGTGCCGGTTGTAATCAGTATCAAGATAATAGCTTCCAAAGTAATCAGTGTAGTTAGAAGTAGTAATACCAAGACCTGAGTCTTTGAAGTATTTAACCAGGTAGGAAGCAAGCTTTTCAGATATTTTAACCCTGTTACCTTTAAGTGTCTGTGGTGTGAAAGAGTAAATGTCATTGCCGTCAGTAAAATCCTGTCCATATACAGGTACTGAAGTATTCTTGTTAGTGCTTATCACACATAAATATCCATTGATGTCCTCTGCAATATAATATCGTGCAGTTACTTTTCCATTAGTAGTCTCCTCGGCGAATGGTCCCATAAGATATATAGCATTAAGCTGTGCAAGACCTTTCTGTGTTGGGTCGAAATTATCATAACGGCTGAATTCAAAAGCAAATCCGGTAACTGCTGATATAATAGCAATTATTCCCAATATCAGTGCTGGAATAAAGCTGGGACGGCCTGTTGTAATCAGGTCTTTTTTGAATTGTTCCATATAGCTCCTCCTCGATGTGATTTATTAATCTTTAGTACAGGTACTAAATAATAAAGCAAGTGTTAATTATACATCAGATTATATGATAATTAACACCTGCCTTAATTACTATTATTTATTATAGCTTAATTCTTAAAATATTAAAATAAGCTTTTGGATATTATTATTATAATACTTTAGATAAGAAATCTTTAAGTCGTGCACTCTTTGGGTTATCAAAGAATTCCTTAGGAGCTTCGTCCTCTTCAATCATACCTTCATTAATGAACATACAGCGTGTAGCGACTTCCCTTGCAAAGCCCATCTCGTGTGTAACTACCATCATAGTCATACCATCTGCGGCAAGCTCTTTCATAATTGCAAGTACTTCACCAACCATCTCAGGGTCAAGGGCAGAAGTAGGTTCATCAAATAACATAATCTCCGGGTTCATAGCAAGAGCTCTTGCTATTGCAACTCGCTGCTTCTGTCCACCAGATAACATATCAGGGTAAGAGTCAGCTTTGTCTAAAAGACCAACACGTTCAAGAAGCTCTAAGGCTTTCTTGTCAGCATCTTCTTTGCTCATAAGTCCTAACTGTGTAGGTGCAAGAGTGATATTTTTCTTGATTGTCATATTAGGAAAGAGATTGAAATGCTGGAATACCATTCCAATGCTCTGTCTTAATTTATCAACATTTACACCCTTTTCTGTGAGGTCATTGCCCTCATATATGATATGTCCTGAAGTAGGAACTTCAAGTAGATTAAGTGATCTTAAAAATGTAGATTTACCACAGCCGGAAGGACCTATTATGGCAATTACTTCGCCCTTGGTAATAGTTGTATTAATGTCCTTAAGTACAACGTGGTCGCCAAATGTCTTTTTAAGATTTTTTACTTCAAGAATTACATTAGTGTCGTTCATTGCTTCTTAATCTCCTTTCAAGTTTCTTTACAAGTGATGAAAGAATCACAACAAGTACAAGATATATAAGTGCAACACCGAAAAGTGGAAGCATTGGATCATAAGTTATGCTTCGGATAATATCACCGCCACGGGTAAGGTCGTTAAGACCGATATAGCCACTTATTGATGTCTCTTTTAAGAGTACGATAAATTCATTGGCAAGTGCTGGAAGTACATTCTTAAATGCCTGTGGAAGTATTACCTGAATCATAGTCTGTCTATAGTTAAGACCAAGGCTTCGTGCGGCCTCAAACTGTCCGTTGTCAATTGACATAATACCTGAACGGAAGATTTCGGCAACATAAGCACCAGAGTTAATACCAAAGGCAAGGAGTGCAACAACAATCTTGTTAATATGTACTGAGCTGAATATTACATAGTATATAATAAGCAGCTGTACCATTGTAGGTGTTCCTCGTATAACTGTGAGATAAATGTTGCAGAGGAAGTTAAGCACCTTCATCTTACCTGTCTTATCGTGGTTAGAACGTACGATTGCAATAAGGAAACCTATTACAATACCGATAAGTGCGGCACATATTGCAATAATAAGAGTATTTCTTAAACCTGTGAGAAGATACTGGTATCTTGCATCATCAATGAAATCGCTCTTGAATTTATCAGCAAAACCAGAACCAGAAGCTTTAATATCATTATTTCTTACGATAACAACCTGGCTTGAAGTTGTGTAAGGGATTGAGAAATCAATATTCTTCAGACGTTCTTCTGTAACAGTAATACCAGATATACCAAAATCTGCTTTTCCAGAAGATACAGCAGTAATAATTGAATCAAATTCCATATCTTCAACATCAATCTTCATATTAAGGTAATCAGCTATTGCATTGGAAATATCGACATCAATACCACACACCTTGCCATTGCTGTAATATTCATAAGGCTCAAAGTAAGCGTTAACAGCAATAGTAAGAGTTCCGTTAGAACCTGAGCTTGTAGGTACATATGCTTCTTTAGAGGCATTTTCACCAATATAATTATTGATAATTTTATTAACTGTTCCGTTGGCAATAAGGACATTTAACGCCTCATTGACTTTTTCTGTTAATGATGAATTGTTCTTGGCAAGACATATAGCATATTCTTCTGTAACAAATTCTTCATCAAGAATCATAAGTTCATTGTTAGCGGCAATAAATGCTTTAGCTGGTTGTGCATCAATTACAACAGCATCAATTTTGCCCTGCTTAAGAGCCTGAATTGCATCATTTCCTTTATTGTATCGTTCAACCTTAGTTCCTGAACCATCAGATTCCATATCGGAAACATATATGTCACCTGTAGTTCCAAGTTGTACGCCGACTGACTTTCCAGCAAGGTCATCTACTGAAAATACAGTGTTCTCTGGAATTTTACTGCCACAGGCAGTAAGTGTTAATGTACTTGCAAGACTTAACACAAGCACAACAGAGAGCATAAAAAGGCGTTTGAATGTTGAGAGCTTTTTAGTGTTCATCATTTTAATCCTTTCGTTTAATCATAATGTTATAATTATACACAGATTATGTATCATATTTCAATGATAAAAAGTAAAATTATAAATATTGAATTATATTAGAAATAATGTAAAATATAAGGATAGTGTGATTACTAAAGAAAGATGAGGAATTATATGAAGAATAATGATAATAAGATTATAAATATTATATTCAGGGTTGTTATTATTGGTGCATTTTTTATGGGAATAAGGACGATATATAATTTCTATGTGCTGATGATTACTTATAAGGGAATATCTGGAGAAGATATGTTTAACAGGGTAGCTTCGATGGTTGATGATTATGTTATGTTTATGGTATTTATGGTGGCTTCGGTAGTATTCAGCGTGCTTGCAAGAAAGCTGGTGAATAATAATACATTCGTTATAAGGACAATAAGCATAGCTGTTTCACTTGTATGCAGTGTGCCAGAGCTTATAGCTGTGTATTATTTTGCAATGCTTACAATGGTGAAATATCCACAGTATGCCAATATACTTGGAGTAAGCGTGACACTCAATGATGTGTATACATCGTCAGCTGCAGTGTTTTTACAGAATAATCCTTATATGTTCTATACATTTTTTATTGGAGTGGCAGTATTTGCTGTGCTTACAATAACTTCAATATATTCACTTATAACAGGCAGAAAGACACAGCAGGTTTAGAAAATACACGAATATTAGAAAATATAAAGGGTTAAATTGTATGAATAGCTTAGGATATATAAAGTAGAAGTACACTAAAAGAAAGGCAGAGCAGGCTTAAATGAAGATAGTTACACCAGATTATTATAAGAATTTTAAATGTATAGCGGGAGAATGTACGGATACATGCTGTGCAGGCTGGGATGTTGATGTTGATAAAGAGTCGTACAAGCAGTATAGGAGAGTAATTGGGTCATTTGGCAATAAGTTAAGAAGTGTTATGGTGCCATCTGAAGATGGTGGCTGTACATTTACGCTAAAAGAGGGAAGATGTCCATTTCTTAATAAGAAGAATTTGTGTGAGATTTATATCAAGCTTGGTAAGGATTCGCTGTGTGAAACGTGTGCAGAGTTTCCCAGATTTATTAATGAATATGGCAATACAAGGGAGATTGGAATTGCACCATCCTGTAAGACAGCAGGTGAGCTTATATTAGGATATAAGGGCGAGCTTAAATTCAGAGAGGTAAAGAACAGGGAGCAGATTAACAGCTACAATGATATAGACCCGCTTACCTTTGTACAGTTAAGGCAGGCAAGAATTATAGCATATAATATAGCCACGGACAGGGATTATACCATAATGGAAAGATGTGTGCTTATACTGATGTTTGCAAGAAACATACAGGATTATCTTGATAGAGAAAGAGATGAACTAATAGTGGGTGTATGTGGACGTTTTGCCAAGGAAGACTACAGGGAAAATAAGTTAAACAGGGCAAGGCGTATTGCTGCTGGAAAGAAAGATACATATAAGTATATAAGAAAGTTCTTTGAAAGTTTTGAGGGAATGGAAGTTATTAATAAAGACTGGAATATATACACAGAGGAAGTTAATAATTTCTTTGAAGAATGTAAAAGTGCAGAACAGTTCAGGGCTGTTGTGAAGGAATTTAACGAATACCACAAGGAAGATGAAACTGAATATGAACAGCTTCTTATGTATTATCTGTACAGATATTTTCTTGATTCAGTATATGATTATAATCTGCTTTTAAAAGTCAAGGGGGGTATTGTTGGAATAATTGCAATTAAAATGCTGAATATTGCAGACTGGTGGTATAATAACAAAGAACTTTCATTTACACGGAAGGTAGACCTTGCTCATCTGTATTCAAGACAGTATGAACATTCATATTATAATTATGAAGTGTATAATCAATATTTTATGAGCAAGAGAGCGTATGCATATGAGAATCTTTTATCAGAGCTTATAGATTTAGAGTAAGATAATCCATTGGCTGTTTAAAGATAAGGACAAGTGAGGTAAAGAGTAATGAAGATGATTCTAAAGTATCTGGAAGAATTAAAAAAAGAGTGTGTGTTAGCACCACTTTTTAAAATGCTTGAAGCACTCTTTGAGTTATTCGTTCCATTGGTGGTTGCTTCTATAATTGACAGAGGCATAGGACAGCGGGACACAGCTTATATAGTAAAAATGTGCCTTATGCTTTTAGGCCTTGCGATTATAGGTCTTGTATGTTCAATAACAGCACAGTATTTCAGTGCCAAGGCGGCAGTTGGCTGTGCTACGGGAATAAGGCACGCTTTATTCAAGCATATACAGTCACTTTCTTTCACAGAGATGGACGACATTGGAACGTCAACACTTATGACAAGAATGACAAGTGATATTAATCAGGTTCAGAATGGTGTTAATCTTGTATTAAGATTATTCTTACGTTCTCCATTTATTGTATTTGGTGCTATGATTATGGCATTTACAATAGATGTAAGGGCGGCACTTATATTTGTTGCAGCTATACCAGTTCTTGCTGTTATAGTATTTGGCATTATGATAGGAACAAGACCTTTATATAAGAAGGTACAGGCTGGTCTTGATACAATCCTTGGAATAACAAGGGAAAATCTTACAGGTGTAAGAGTAATAAGAGCATTTAATAAGCAGGACGATGAACTTGCACGGTTTAAGAATAAGAATGAAGAACTTAATCATATGCAGAAGTTCGTAGGTAAGATTTCAGGTCTTATGAATCCTCTTACTTACACAGTTGTTAATGTTTCAATAATTGCACTCATATGGGTTGGTGCAATAAGAGTTAATCAGGGTAGTCTTACACAGGGACAGGTTGTAGCCCTTTACAATTATATGTCACAGATACTTGTTGAGCTTATCAAGCTTGCTAATCTTGTAATTAATATAACTAAGGCTCTTGCCTGTGCAGGAAGAATTGAGTCAATATTTGAAGTGCAGCCAAGTATGAAGGATGGCAGTATGGATTTATCAGCAGATAAAGAAAATGTTCCTGTCGTAGAATTTAAGAATGTTGCCCTTAAGTATAATGGAGCTGGTGATACAAGTATTGCCGGCGTTAATTTTAAGGCTTACAGGGGACAGACTATCGGTATAATAGGTGGTACTGGTTCAGGTAAGTCAAGTCTTGTCGGACTTATACCAAGGTTTTATGATGCAACCAGTGGCGAAGTATTAATAAATGGAACTAATGTTAAAGATATTAATATAGAACAGTTAAGGGACAAAGTCGGAATAGTAATGCAGAAGGCAGTATTATTCAAAGGAAGCATAAGAAAGAATATCCAGATGGCTAAGGCAGATGCTACAGATAAAGAGATAGATGATGCACTTGCAATAGCACAGGCGAAGGAATTCGTTGATAAGAAGAAAGGCCGCCTTGACTATATGATTGAACAGGGTGGTAAGAACCTTTCAGGTGGACAAAGACAAAGACTTACAATTGCAAGGGCAGTTGTTAAAAAGCCAGATGTCCTTATTCTTGATGACAGTGCATCAGCTCTTGACTTTGCTACAGATGCGGCACTTAGAAAGTCTATAAGAACGATGCCTAATAATCCTACAGTATTTATAGTATCACAGCGTTCAGCATCACTTATGCACGCAGATAAAATTATCGTGCTTGATGATGGTGAGGTTGCAGGAATAGGTACACATACAGAACTTTTGGAGAATTGTGAAGTATACAGGGAAATATATAATTCACAGTTCAAGTCATAGGTCAGAATGGAGATTAGTTATGAAAGATAATAAGGATAAAAGAGAAGCGCAGAAGTCTACGCTTGGCAAAGTATTAAAAAGAATAAAGAAATATAGTGGATTTCTTGTTATATCAATCCTTATGGCTGCTGTAACAGTTGCTTCTACATTGTATGTGCCAATTCTTGTTGGTAGAGGAATTGACCATATTATAGGACCGGGCAATGTTGATTTTGCAGGCATAACAAAGGTGCTTATAACAATAGGAATTGTTGTTGCCATAACAGCACTGTCACAGTGGATAATGAATATATGCAATAATAAGATAACTTACCACGTTACAAGAGATATAAGAGATGAGGCTATGGAAAAGTTACAGAAGCTTCCTCTTAAATATATTGACGCACAGTCATATGGTGATATTGTAAGCCGTGTAATTGCCGATGTTGACCAGTTCGCAGATGGTCTTTTAATGGGATTTACACAGTTCTTTTCAGGTGTGCTTACAATTGCAGGAACACTTATATTTATGCTTACAATAAATGTAAAGATTACACTTGTAGTTGTTGTTATAACCCCGGTTTCATTATTTGTTGCAAGCTTTATTGCTAAGAAGACATTTTCAATGTTCAAGCTCCAATCAGAAACAAGAGGTGAGCAGACGGCATTTATTGATGAGATTATTGGCGGACAGAAGGTTGTAAAGGCATACGGCTATGAAGAAAGGGCAGTAGAAGAATTTGACGAGATTAATAAAAGATTACAGAAGTATTCTTTAAGAGCTATATTCTTCTCATCAATAACTAACCCATCGACGAGATTTGTCAACAGCCTTGTGTATGCAGCAGTAGCTGTTGCAGGTGCATTTTCTGCAATAGGCGGAGGCATAACAGTTGGACAGTTATCAAGCTTCTTAAGTTATGCTACACAGTATACTAAGCCTTTTAATGAAATATCAGGCGTTATAACAGAGCTTCAGAATGCCATTGCGTGTGCAGGAAGAATGTTCGAGCTTATAGAGGAAGAACCAGAAATTCCAGATGCACCATCAGCAGTTAGTGTTACAGATATTGATGGCAGGGTAGACCTTAATAACGTATACTTCTCATACACACCAGACAGAAAGCTTATAGAGGACTTCACACTTCACGTTAAGAAGGGACAGAAGATTGCGATTGTAGGTCCTACAGGCTGTGGTAAGACAACAGTAATCAACCTTTTAATGAGGTTTTATGATGTTAATTCAGGAAGCATAGATGTATCAGGTGTTGATATAAGGGATATGACAAGATATTCATTAAGACACGGTTTTGGTATGGTATTACAGGAAACATGGCTTAAGGCAGGAACTATCAGGGAGAATATCACTATGGGAAAGCCGGATGCCACAGAAGAAGAGATTATTGAGGCAGCTAAGGCTTCATACTCATACGGATTTATAAAGCGTCTTCCTAATGGGTTTGATACAGTGATTGGTGAGGACGGAGGAAGTCTTTCACAGGGGCAGAAGCAGCTTTTGTGCATAACAAGAATTATGCTTACAAGACCACCAATGCTTATTCTTGATGAGGCAACTTCATCTATAGATACCCGAACTGAAATAAAAATTCAGAACGCATTTAACAAGCTTATGGAAGGAAGAACAAGCTTTATAGTTGCCCACAGACTTTCTACAATACAGTCAGCAGATGTTATACTTGTTATGAAAGACGGACATATTATAGAAAAGGGTAATCACGAAGAACTGCTTGCGGCTGGCGGATTTTATAAGAACTTATATGAGAGCCAGTTCGATACAGCAACAGCATAGGAAGAATATGAGATTGTATATAACGGACATATCTGATGTAACCGAGGATATGTTTAACACTGGGAAAATGCTTGTGCCAGAGTACAGGCAGGAGAAGATTGACAGATATAAATATATGGAAGATAAGAGGAGAAGCCTTGTTGCAGGGCTTCTTCTTAATTATGCGACAAAGGACTATGAAGCTGGGAATTATATAGCTCATAATTATATAACTGCGAATTGTGTAGATAAGAATTATCTAATTGAGGCTTCCAAGCGGGAAATAGAGAATATCCAAGCAGGACATTTATGGGAAAGTAATTCGGAATATGATATAGATATAAATAAGCTTATCAGCGGATATGATAAGGCTTATGATTATGATATCAAACTTACTGCGAATAATAAGCCGGAGTATGCGGATAAGAATATACATTTTAATCTTTCCCACACAGGAGATTATGTTGTATGCGCCATATCAGAAAATGCAGTTGGTGTGGATATAGAGCATACAAGAAAGAATTATTTAAAGGTTGCCAGAAGATTTTTTACTGATAATGAATGTCGGTGGATTGGCGAAGATGAGAACCGTTTTCTTAGAATATGGACATTAAAGGAAGCATATTCCAAATATACAGGACAGGGAATAGCTCTCACCATATCAGATACTGAGTTCAGATATGAGAAGAATGATAAAGGGGAGGATATTATTAATGGTTATATTAATAAAGATAAGATAACTAATATTAATATCGTCCAGCTTAATAATATTAAGTCAGAATACGTTATATCTGCCATAGAAAAGACATTTTATTAACGATTATAAAATGAAATAAATGTATCAGAATTAATACAGATTTAATTATAAAAAAATGTGGAAATTTGCAATTTATGACTGTATAATGTTGAAAATAATGTAGGAATGTTGATTAATGTGTAAGCCGAAAGGCGGATAGGAGGAATAATGTCTGTAAAATATGTATTTGTAACAGGTGGTGTAGTTTCAGGTCTTGGTAAAGGAATCACAGCAGCTTCACTCGGTAGATTATTAAAAGCACGTGGATTTAAGGTGACTATGCAGAAGTTCGACCCATATATTAACATTGACCCGGGAACAATGAACCCAATCCAGCACGGTGAAGTATTCGTAACAGATGATGGTGCGGAGACTGACCTTGACCTTGGGCATTATGAAAGATTTATTGATGAAAGTCTTAATAAGAATTCTAATGTAACAACAGGTAAGGTATACTGGTCTGTATTACAGAAGGAACGCCGTGGCGATTTTGGTGGAGGAACAGTTCAGGTAATTCCTCATATAACTAATGAAATAAAGAGCCGTTTTTATAGAGATTATTCAACTGATGAAACTAAGATTGCAATTATCGAGGTTGGTGGAACAGTAGGTGATATCGAATCACAGCCATTCTTAGAGGCAATCAGACAGTTCCAGCACGAAGTTGGACACGAAAATGCTATTCTTATACACGTTACACTTATTCCTTACCTTAAGGCTTCAGGCGAGATGAAGACAAAGCCTACTCAGGCAAGTGTTAAGGAATTACAGGGAATGGGTATTCAGCCAGATATCTTAGTATGCCGTACAGAGCACCCACTTGAACCTGGTATTAAGGATAAGATTGCATTATTCTGTAACGTGCCAAAGACACACGTATTACAAAATCTTGATGTTGAGATACTTTACGATGCACCACTTGCTATGGAAGAAGAACATCTTGCACAGGTAGCCTGCGAATGTCTAGAGCTTGATTGTCCAGAACCAGATTTAGATGAGTGGAGAGCTATGTGCAAGGCTTGGAAAAATCCAACTAAGAAGGTTACAGTTGCATTAGTAGGTAAATATATACAGCTTCACGATGCTTATATTTCAGTAGTTGAGGCATTAAAGCACGGCGGTGTATATAATTCTGCTGATGTCACAATCAAATGGATTGACTCAGAGACAGTTACTAAGGATAATGCCGCTGAATTATTATCAGATGTATCAGGTATTCTTGTACCAGGTGGATTCGGTGACAGAGGTGTAGAAGGAAAGATTCAGGCTATAAAATATGCAAGAGAGAATAACGTGCCATTCTTAGGTCTGTGCCTTGGAATGCAGCTTGCAATCGTAGAATTTGCAAGAGACGTTCTTGGATATGAAGATGCGCACAGTGTTGAGTTAAAGCCAGATACAACACATCCAGTAATTCACCTTATGCCAGATCAGGAAGGTATTGACGATATCGGTGGAACTTTAAGACTTGGTTCATACCCTTGTGTGCTTGCCAAGGATTCTAAGGCATATGAATTATATGGCGAAGAAACTATTAATGAAAGACATAGACACAGATATGAAGTAAATAATGACTACAGAAAAGTTCTTGTTGAAAATGGTATGCAGCTTTCAGGTATTTCACCAGACGGAAGAATTGTTGAGATGATAGAGATTAAGGAGCACCCTTGGTTCTTAGCAACACAGGCTCACCCAGAATTAAAGTCAAGACCTAACAGACCACATCCATTATTCAGAGGATTTATTGGCGCGGCGCTTGAGTATCAGGAAAAGAATAACTAAGAGCGTGGCAATGAGAATTTGTGAGCAAAGGAAAGAAAATATATTAATTTGAGCATAATAAAAAAGTCCACAGTTGGAAATTTGATTTCTGGCTGTGGACTTTTTATGTGCGGTGAACTTTTGAAAATTGGACAATAAATTTAATATCAAAAATTGTCACGTTTTAATATTGATTTCGTTATATTAATAAAGAGAAACTTATACGTTGATTACATACGAAACTTAAGGAAAAAGATGGAAATAAATAAAAAAGCTAAAATGGAGCAATTATATTCCCTTTATGAGTCAGCCGTCTATGCTATTGCATATTCAATATTGAATAATGTTGAGCAGGCAGAAGATGTAACACAGGATACATTTTTAAAGATATATTCTTATCTTGATGATATAGAAGAAGTTGGCTCTAAGAGAACGAAAGCATTTATAACAAAGATAGTAAAAAACACAGCTATAGATATATATAGAAAAAATCAAAAAATATCAACATACAGTGAGAACATTGAAGATACTATGAGCGAGGATACAGACCCTGCCAATATAGTAGAAAGACAGCTTGTAACATTATATAAGCTTGATGCACTTGATAGTGCAATGTCTGATATTTCTGATTATCTGCGTAAGATTATTACAATGAGATATGGCTATGAATTAAAGATGACGGAAATAGCGGATATATTAGGAAAAGATAGCGCAACAATAAGAAAACAGATGGAAAGAGCTAGAAAATATCTTGCGGAAAAGTTAGAAAATGTAACGGAGGATATAAGATGACTGATAACAAAAACATTTTTACCAATAATAAAAAAAGTGATAGTCAGAATGTTAAAGATAATCTGCTTATAGATGAATTGGATACTTACAGTGATTATGTACACGAATTTTCAGATAGTTACAAGAATAGAAAAGAAGAATTTCTTAGAAGTCTGGAAAGTGTAAATGAACATAAAGCAACAGGCAAAGAAAATACTGTAATAAAAAATTTTAATAATAATAGAAAAATAAGTTCAATAAGAAGTATTAAGAGGGTATTTACAAGAAAATATGACAGGATTGCGGCTGCGGTAATATTAGCAATGATATTAATTCCGTGTACAGTATTAGCGGCAGAGAAGATAGTTAGTTACTATAATATTAATATTAAAAAGACTGGAAATTACAGCTATGATTTAGGCTTGAGAAAAGACAGCGATTATAATGCAAATACTAAATTCCATACAAATGTAAAAATAAATTTCAATACAGATTTAAGTGGTTACGATATAGAAACAGATGGAAGCAATTATAAACTTTCGTATGCAGGAAATGATAATTTAAAAGATAAAAATATATCGGTAATGCTTATAGGACTTAATGATAATGAAGATATACAGCTTAAATACATAACTGATGTAAAAGAAACAGAATACAGTGATAAGAAAATAGTATGGTTTACGCATAGTTATGGGGAAAATGCTGTAAATACTAATAATGGTAATTATATTAATGATATATTTGCAGTATATAGTGATTATGGATATGCAATAGAGATAAAAGCACAGAATAATACATCAGAAGATTTATTACAGGAATTAGTTAAAAATATTGAACTTGTGGAATGTGATGAAAGTGAAGCGGCACAGGCTAATTACAGGATATATAGGGATGAGTATGTGAAGGAAGATAATGAGGACATATATGCAGGTGAGTATACTGATATAAATTATAAATTAAATGATAAATTTAATATGCCGGATATGGATATGTATAGCAGTAATAAGCTTGAATATACAGTTAATAATTATACAGTTATAAGTTCAATACAAGATTTGGAAGACAGTCTGATTAATGAAGAAAACAATAATATATCAGATAAGAGTAACTGGATTTCATCAGAATTATTAGGTGAATTAATTAATGAGGATGGAACATTTATTAAATATAAAAGACCTGTAACTTATAATATGGGCGATGGAGTGAGCACACTTAATTCATATTATGAAGCAGAAACTATATCAACAAGATTGGTATCAGTGGATATAAGTGTTGAGAATACAAGTGATGAGTATATACAGAATGTAAGACTTATACCTCAGATATGTAGTCTGTACAGACATAATGGAAAGCTTATGATACCAAGGGAGTGTTATTCTAATAGCTTTGTTAATAGTGAGGGATATCCATTGTGTGTAATGTTTAAGTCTTCATTGGGAATAGTCAGAGATGCACAAAGTGTTAATAGAACAAGTGTTAATCCTAATGAAAACATACATATAATAGCGGGATATCTTGTAGATGAGGACAGGCTTGATGATATGCTTTTATTTTATAATTCGTATGGAAGTCTGGCATACAAAAAAGGAAAGCTGGCGAGTATTAAGCTCAAATAAAATAAGAAACAGTCGTAGAAAGGAGGGGGGAAGGCTTGTATAGCTGATGTTATACAAGCCTGTAGAGTATATGAAGAAGTATATAGTGTGTGTAACTGTGGTAATGCTTATTATGTTGTGTGGATGTAATAAGCAGAAAGCTACAGATATAGTTATAGATAATTCCAGATATTCACAGACAACAAAAGCTGACAATCCGTACAAGGACCAGCAATCAAAAAGCACAACAGAAAATTCACTTACAAGTATGGAAGCAAATGCAGTTGAACATTATGGTGGTGTGTATAAATGTAATGACAGTGTGAATATTTCAGATTTTGAAATAACGGTTCAGAAAGTAATAATAGATAAGACCTATGATGAAATAGAACTGGAAGCATCACAATATTTTAAGACAGAGTGGATACAGAAAGGTTCACTTAGTAATTATAATTCGGAGAATATGAGCCTTGTGTATGTGTATATAAAAGTAAAGAATATTGCCAGCAGTACAGCAGAGTGTCCAATAGGAATGGCAAGCATAGGCAATTATTATGATGATAATAAATATTACCGTTTATCTGAATGTGCGGCAATATATCCATCTTCATATGAAAGGACAACACATTGTTTATATGATGATATAAATGCAGGTGAAGAAAAAGTATATATTGTTTTATTTAAGGTGCTAGACAACTATACAGACAATGATGGCAGTTATAGTCAGTTGCTTATAAATCCTTGTCTTGAATTAGAAATAAATCCAGCTACTCAAGGAAAAAAAGCACCATTAGTAATATTGGATAATATATCAAGAGAGTGAATAGGAATTCCTGATTAATTATAGAAAGGAACAAAACTATGAGGATAGGTGCATTGTTAAGAATAGAAGTGGAAAGAGCTTTTAAAAGCAGGATGTTTTGGCTAATGTTGTTGTTGGGAATTGTAATAACAGGAATAGAATTTGTTATAGCTCCGTTAAGATACAGTAAAGATATAATAGGTACATTTGATGGAAGCATAGGAAATACTATCAATACAGTGTTTAATTCGTGGTTTTTCTCATTGCAGAAAAATGCAATTCCGCTTAGACAGTTATATATTATGATAATGCCGCTTATGGCAGTATTCGCATATGGTTATAGTGCAGTTTCTGATATAAAGAGTGGGTATATAGAAAATATATATACCAGAATTGATAAAAAATATTACCTTATAGTTAAATGTGTGGTTTCACATATAGCTGGAGGAATAGTTGTTGTAGTTCCGTTGTTGATGAATTTGATAGCCTGTTCAATGATACTACCTTCGGTAAAAATGCAGGCAGTAGTTGGATTTTATGAACCACGGGGATTTAGTCTTTTATCAGGCGTAGCATATACACATCCGTATATTTATATATTTATTGAATTGATGATTATATTTTTGTATACAGGCTTATTTACCACTTTTAGTGTTATGTTAAGCCAGATAGTTCCAGTGTATTTTATAACAATGATATTTCCATTTCTTCTTAATTATTTTTGCTATATAATTCAGGGATTTTTTAATTTAGAAAAATATAATCCTATCAGAATAATGACGGTTGGGTATTCATATAATAACACGTTATTGAACCTGATTATTGAATACATAATAATATGCGGCATTACATTTGCTGTATATATGTATAGGGGGATGCATAATGAAGTTTTATAAGAATTTTAAATTAAACCGCAAGGTTAAGTTGATTGTTATAGGTATTTGCATAGCTATAATGATATTTGTGTGGGCAGTCAATTATATTAAGATAAATGCGGCATTTCCAGAAGCGCAAGAAGTTATTTACACCTGTGAAGAAGCCTTGGAAGTTGAAGGACTTAGAATTGAACTTGAGGAAAGTGAACTTATGGATAATACGCAGCAGACAATAACTAAGTTCACAGATGAGAATATAATAACAAAACTGAAAAAAAGTAAAAAAGATTATAAATATATATATGTAAGGCTTAATATATGCAACCAGTCAGATGAAGATAAGAATATTGAGGCATTAATTTATAATTTTGTTATGGAATGTATGCCATCTGGATGGAGTAACGGAGCAAGCAGTGAGTGTAATAAGGTCAACTTAAAGTCGGGGGAAAGTACAGATATAAAGATGGCATATGCTCTTAATGTGCCGGAAAATGCTGATATATCAAAAGAGGAATTTCATCTTGTATATCGTACCTATCCTCAAAAAATTATGTTTGTATTAAATATATAAAGTGGGTAGATGAATATAAATATGTTATTGAAGAAAAATGGTCTTAGAACAGCAGAATATGAGATGAAATTAAGAAAAGAAATATTGATTTTATGTGAAATTCTTATAATTGCTGCATTTATTTATACATATATAGTGTATGGAATTAGCTATCCAGACAAAGGAGAGGTATGTATATATGATAATATTTTATATAGTGAATATTATGGTTTTGAAATGATACTGCTTATTTTTTTGTCTGTTATAATTCAGGCAGATTTAAGAAGCAGTCATAGATGTGCAGTTATTATCCGCTATAAAAGCATAAGGCATTATTGGAATAATATTTGCAAAAATATAATGGCAAAATGTATGGAAATGACAAGTATTCTTCTGACTAATATTATTGGGTTATGTATTATATTAAAAATATTTAATGCACATATTAAAATATGTAACTGGGATATGGAGAATAGCAGATTTAGATTTGTATCAGGTTATATTATGGAAAAATGTCCATCTGTATATGAAATGGCTGTATATTTAAGTGTGCAGATATTTTCAATATTGTTTATAACAGTTATTATTTCGCAGATTGTATATTGGATAAGCAGTAATAAAAGTATTGGAATGTTGGCTTCAATTATATGGGTATGTCTTGACAGATATACATATTTGACCAAAGTGTTGTTTAGCAGAATTACAATGATGCCGGGACAGATGGTTAGAAAATATGGTATTGGACCAGTAAGGTGTCTTTTATATCCTGCGCTTCTGTGTTTGATAATATATATAATTTCACTGTGTATTGTGCAAAAAAAAGACATTATGTATAAGGAATAATGATATGGTTTTATTAGATATCAAAGAGGGGATATTACGGAAGTTTTATAAATATATTGTTATAATTGTTATAACCCTATTAATTGCAGTTATGTACATATATACATACAATAATTTGGTACTGGAAGGGAAAATAGATAATACAGGTTTTACAATAGCTGACATATGGATATATTGTTTCAGGGGAAAGCTGATACAGGTATCCAACGGGATATCGGAACTGCCATCAGTTGTATATCTTTTATTTCAGTTAATTATAGCATTTGTTATAGGTGATTATGCAAGGAAAGATTATGACAGCAGGGCAAGATATATAATAATCAGAACAAAGAGCAGAATAAGCTGGATTACAGGAAAGATGGTCTGGGCATGGTGTGCTTTATCAATGGTGTATTTGTGTATGCTTACAACGCTTGAATTAGTCTGCATAATACATTCACAGGGTAATATTGGCTGTGCTATTAATACAGAACTTGCATATAGGATTACAGGTGTTGAATTAGCGAATAACTGTAATACATCGGTTGTATTTTTAAAGCTATTGTTAATGTCACATATAACTTCATTGGCATTGGGAAGTTTACAGTTAATGGTATCATTTATAATTAATTCAGAAGTAGGATATATGATGGCAGTTATGGTAGTTATATTATCTGCATATATCAGAAATGCTTTGTGCATAGGCAATGCTTTTATGTATGTTAATACATCTTATATTTCAGGTGGAATAATAAATCCATTGCATATTATAGTTGTAAGCTGTCTTGTTATTATGATAAGCAATATTATATTGATTAAAAAGTTCAAGCGGATAGATATATTTTAAAATCTTAATAAAAAATAAATAGTATGAAACCTTTTATTAAAGGTTGATTTATAAATATTCCTTCTTTATAATGGGTATTGTCTGTTAATGATAAGTTATCAGACGATGAGAGTATAAAGAACTAGGAATGGAGAAGCCGAATGGATAATTACAACAACGGTAATAATTACGGTGGTGGTAATAATAACAACAGGAATAATGGTGGCGGCAATAATAACAATAATAAAAAGCCTAAGAACACCAGTCTTATTGTCTTTATTATAATTGCTGCGGTTATTACATTTATTGGAATAACAATGCTTAACAATCTCGTAAAGAATGCTACTTATAAGGAGATAACTTATAATGAGTTCATAGAGATGGTTAATAATGATGAAGTAAAGAGCGTTGCACTTGAACAGGATAGAATTCTTATTACACCAGTTGACAGTGCAGGGGATACTCCGGAAGCGAACAAGTTAGGCTACACATACTATACAGGATATGTTAATGATGACACACTTGTTCCATTACTCAAGAGAAAAGGTATTGAATTCTCAGGTTATATACCAGATTCTAATTCATCAATAGTAGAATTTCTGGTTGCATATGTATTACCATTCTTATTCATATATGTAATATTTGCCTTTGTATATAGAAGAATATCCAAAGGCGGCGGTATGATGGGCGGCATGGGTGTCGGCAAGAATAACGCTAAGGTATATGTACAGAAGAAGACAGGTGTTACATTTAAAGATGTAGCAGGACAGGATGAGGCGAAGGAGTCGCTTACAGAGATAGTGGATTTTCTTCATAATCCAGATAAGTATTCAAAGATTGGTGCCAAGCTTCCAAAGGGTGCACTTTTAGTAGGACCTCCAGGAACTGGTAAGACACTTCTTGCAAAGGCAGTAGCTGGTGAGGCTAATGTACCATTCTTCTCACTTGCAGGTTCAGATTTTGTTGAGATGTTTGTAGGTGTTGGTGCTTCACGAGTAAGAGACCTTTTTAAAGAAGCTACCAAGCAGGCACCTTGTATCATATTCATAGATGAGATTGATGCTATTGGTAAGAGCCGTGATTCAAGATATGGCGGCGGTAATGACGAAAGAGAACAGACACTTAACCAGTTATTAGCAGAGATGGACGGTTTTGATTCATCAAAGGGTATATTTATACTTGCGGCTACTAACAGACCAGAAGTTCTTGATAAGGCGTTACTTAGACCAGGCCGTCTTGACAGAAGAGTTATAGTTGACAAGCCAGACCTTAAGGGACGTATTGAAACGCTTAAAGTACATTCTAAAGATGTGCTTATGGACGATACAGTTAATTTTGAAGAAATCGGACTTGCAACAAGTGGTGCAGTAGGTTCAGATCTTGCCAATATGATTAATGAAGCTGCTATCGCTGCAGTTAAGGCAGGAAGAAAGTATGTATCACAGAAAGATTTATTTGAGGCAGTTGAAGTTGTCATAGCTGGTAAAGAGAAGAAAGACCGGGTGCTCAGCAAGGAAGAGAAGCAGACAGTTGCTTACCACGAGGTAGGACACGCACTTGTTACAGCTTTAAAGAAAGACTCAGAGCCAGTACAGAAGATTACTATTGTACCAAGAACTATGGGTTCATTAGGTTATGTAATGCAGGTTCCAGAAGAAGAAAAGTACTTACAGAACAAAGATGAGCTTATGGCAAGACTTGTAACTTTAGTTGCTGGACGTGCGGCAGAGGAGATTGTCTTTGGCAAAGTTACAACAGGGGCTGCTAACGATATAGAAAAGGCTACCAAGATAGCCAAGGCTATGATTACACAGTATGGTATGTCAGACAGATTCGGACTTATGAATCTGGCAACAGTTGATGACCCTTACCTTAATGGTAATGCAAGACTTGACTGTTCTGATGAAACAGCTGCACAGATTGATGAAGAAGTCAAGAATATGTTAAAGGAATGTTATGAGGAAGCTAAGCAGCTTCTTATAGAGAACAGAGATGTCCTTGACAAGATTGCCCATTATCTTTATGATCACGAAACAATTACAGGTAAGGAATTTATGAAGATATTCCGCGAGGTCAAAGGTATTCCAGAACCAGTTGACACAACAGGTTTTACACATTCTGAAAAGGTTGCCGAGAGTGTAACATTCAATGAAGATGGAAGTTATTCATCTACACTTAGCGGACCTGCAGAAAGTGATATATGGAAGGGAATAGGAGATGCATCTTCTGATACAGCTTCATCCGGAGCGGATAATACATTATTGGGTTCTTCAGAATATGGAACTCAGGCAGATACTTCTTCAACAGCTTATGGTACACTGGAAGCTGATAAGCAGGAGAATGCAGATAATAAAGATACTGCGAAGAGCACTATTAACGAAGAAAATCCAGATATATTTAATAACAGCAATAATGAGTAACATACAATTATAATAGAATAATAAAGCATATAAGCTGATGTATATAAGCAGCAGGAAGATATTGGAAATTCATAATATCTTCCTGCTGTTTTTAATATTAATATATAGTATAAGCTACGGAACAATTTATTTTATATAAATAAATTAAAAATTTTAAAATATATAAACATAGACTTATAGTTCATCAGGCTATATAATTAAATACATAAAAGTTATGTAAGATTAGTAGAGTATATGATTAAAAACATTGATAAATATATAAAAGGATATATACAGACATCAGGCAGAAATACTTAAGAGTGTATTTATTAAAGAGTGGGGGAAAAATGAAAAGTAATAATATAATTAGTTATTTAAAATTAGTTATATGTATATTGTCTGCCATAGTATCAGCAGGGCTTATGGCGTGCAGTAATATACATAATAACGGCTCTAAGAGTTCAAGTAATGATTTAAAGCCTCTTATAATAGGCAGTGATAATTATGTGCCTTACAGTTATCTTGACAGTGATGGCAACTTTACAGGAATTGATGTTGAGATAGCAAGAGAGGCTTGCAGGCGTATGGGTTATACGCCAGTATTCAAGCAGATTGTATGGGATAACAAAGACATATATCTTAAAGAGGGAGCGGTAGACTGCCTGTGGGGCTGTTTTACAATGACCGGCAGGGAGGATAAGTACAACTGGGCTGGTCCATATATGTACAGCCGTCAGATAGTAGTTGTCAATAAAGACAGCGGGATAGAAAACCTTGATGATCTTAACGGCAAAAGAGTGGCGGTGCAGGTAACTTCCAAGCCGGAGTACATACTATCCAATACGAATACGCCGCAGGTTGGTGTGCTGTACAGTATGTCAACGATGGAAGAATTATATGCTAGTATGAGAAAAGGTTATGTTGATGCCATAGCAGGTCACGAAAATGCTATGAAAGTATTTGTACAGTCCAATGAGGAACATTTTGGTGTGCTTCGGGAAGAATTAAGTATGTCAGAGCTGGGAATTGCATTTTCACTTGATAATGACAGTGGAATTGATAAGAAGCTTACAGGGGTGCTTAATGAAATGAGGGCTGATGGCACAATACAGAGCATAGCAGAGAAATATGGGGTTGACGTTAGTATGGCAGTATGGGGGAACTAATGGAAGATAAGAGTAGAATATGGGGCATATCAGATGTTAAAGCATTTTTGATTTCAATAATTACAGGATTTATACTGTTGACAATAGTAGCTGTTATATTTACCGAAATAAGCAATGAAACGGTTAATAAGACAGCAGACAGGGTGCTGGATTTTGTGCAGACAAGAGTTAATACATATGAATACTTTATACAGAATGATAAAGTGAAAAGCTTGTACAGGCTTTCTGATAAGACACAGGAATTAGTAAGGTGTATGCAGTATGAAGATGATATTGATACATTTTTAGATGAATATATGTATAACCAGAGACTTGACGGAATAGTTGTTCTTGACGGAGAGGGTGAATGTGAATATTGCAGGGGAATGGAATATACGGATATTGATTCAGTTATAGACGACAGTAATGTAAAAGATGTCATTGAACACCCACAGAAGGTATATATAACAAGAGTTAATGTCCGTTCAGGGAGCATAACATATACTGAAAGCCAGAATGAGGAATTTTCCGATATTGCTGTAGCGGCAAGAAAAGATACAAAAGGTGCAGTTATTACATATGTGAAGAAGGAAAGCTATGATAATAGTGGAGATATAAGCATTGACAGGCTCATATCAGGCTTTGAGTTTGATATGGATGGGATTGTGTATATATCAGATGAGAACAAGGTGCTTAATTCCAATGACGAGGAGCTTCAGGGACTTGATATGAAGGCACTGAGACAGAAATATGATGGGGCATGGAAAGAAAATGATAATGGCATTATAGCTGTACCATACAAAAAGGATTATTACTATGGCAAGAGAAAGCAGATAGAGAATTATACAATATATGCGTTCTTTGCGGATAAGCAGGTATATGCTTTAAGAAACAGGGCGGTTGCTGCCGCATTGTTTGTATATATTGCGGTAATAGGTGTTGTTATGTTTGTAAGACAGCTTGTTATTGCCAAAGATGAAAGTAAAATGCAGCTACAGGAAATGGAATATAAAAGACAGCTTCTACAGGCAGCAGAGCAGGAGAAACGTGCCAATATTGCAAAGACAGATTTTTTAAGGCGTATGAGCCACGATATAAGAACACCTATTAATGGAATAAGAGGAATGGTCGATATATGCAGGTTCAATCTTGGCAACAGGGAAAAGGAAGAAGAATGTCTTGATAAGATTATGTCAGCCTCAGGCTTTTTATTAGACCTTGTAAATGATGTTCTTGATATGAATAAGCTTGAGTCGGGGGAGATTGCCATTAAAGAAGAACCATTTGAGCTTACGAAGATTATTAATGAGGTCAGCAGTGTTATTGAGACACAGGCAGATGAACAGTGTATCGATTATTCGGTTGACAGGGGCAGTATAGAATATGACAATCTGATAGGCAGCTCGCTTCATTTAAGGCAGATATTACAGAATATATTATCCAATGCGATTAAATATAATGTGCAGAATGGCTCTGTAAGATTTTCTTATAGTGAAAATGCAGCTGATGACGATATAGTTAAGGTTACTTTCATATGTAAAGACACCGGAATAGGAATGAGCGAAGAATTCCAGCAGATAGCTTTTGAGCCATTTGCACAGGAGAGCAGCAATGCAAGAACAGCTTATAAAGGAACCGGGCTTGGCCTTGCAATAACCAAGAGGTTTATTGAGATAATGGGTGGAGAAATTGAATTTATTAGCAGACAGAATGTTGGAACAGAGTTTACAATAATATTACCATTCAAAATTAATCGTAACGTGACTAAAGCTAAGAATAGTAAATGTGATGCACAGATGTCAATTGAAGGGCTTAAAGTGCTGGTTGCAGAAGACAACGAGATGAATATGGAGATTGTAAGCTTTATTCTTGATAATGCGGGTGCAAGGACTGTTGGAGTAAGCGATGGCAGGGAAGCACTGGATACATATATGAATTCAGATGCTAATGAGTATGATGTTATACTCCTTGATATAATGATGCCGGTTATGGACGGCTTGGAAACTGCAGAGAAGATAAGAAAGTCAGGAAGAGAAGATGCGGGTACTGTAATAATTATAGCGATGAGTGCCAACGCATTCTATGATGATATAGAACGGAGCATTAAAGCTGGTATGAATACACATATAGCAAAGCCGATAGATGCTGATGAATTAGTTAATATAATTGCCAGACAAGCAGGCAGATAATAGATGTGACACTAAGAGAATGATAATAATTAAATATATGCGTATAACATCCGTGTAAATAATTAGCAGTAATAAATATATATTATTTTGTGATATAGACGATTATTGGTAAATGTTTACACGGATTTTATGCAATGTATCACAAAAAATACATCAAAACCTAAAAATTTCAGTAATTGGTACCCGAGAACTATAAAAATCAGTAGTACATTTTCGTCAAAAGTTGTAATCTTATAAAAAATAGGCAATTAGTTTTGTGTAAAAGTTACAAAACATTGTATTGTTAAGAAAGGGAGAGTATGGACAATGAAATCAAGACGTAGAAGAGAATGGTTTCGCAGAAGTTCGGCTATGTTTATGGCGTTAGCTTTAATCATATCTGGACTTTCATTGCCGGAGGGCTTGTTTAGCATTACAGCCAAAGCGGCAGAAAAAGCCAGTGCAGAGTGGACAGTAAGTTCTACAATGTATGCAGATGGCGATAATGATAATTCGGTTACGGAGTTGAACGGCAAATTAGGTAAGCTGGTTAATTCTAATAATGATGAATTATTAATTAATGCAAATTCAGGTAAAATAACTAAAAGGTCTAGCGACTATCTGGTTAATCCAAACACTGAATTAACATTTCCAATAGTTAATAATGCTAAGACCTGTACAATAACATTAAGGGCATATGTAGCAGTAACTGCTGATAATATGGCATTTACAGGAATGAGCAATATTAAAATAACAGAACAGTCAGGAAATGGCTGGGCATATTACATAATTGAAGGAACAGTTGATAAAGGTGCTTCATCGGTAACACTTACAACAAATGTTCAGAATTATTTTCAGTCAATAAAGGTTGACTCATCAACAAGTTATGCGACAACATCTGCTTCATTCGCAGATGGGGGGGATACTAAAGCTGAATGGGGATATTCAGAAACAGTTTTATCAAGCAAGGGTTCTACTTCATCAATTCAAAGTGATACAGGAACTTATACTAATGGTGATAAAGATGTATTATATGTTGATGCAACATCAGGTAAGTTTCAACCCAAAACAGATGGAACTAATAGAATCCAGGTTAATACTGGTACTAAGATAGTTATACCAGCGGCGGGAGATAAGGCTGTTATTAAACTTACTGTCAATAAGAACGTAGGTACAGATAAGGACAGCATATTAGGAAATACACTTAATATAACAGGAAGTGACAAGGTCTTAAGAAAGATGGAATGTATTTCCTGTGTTGCAAATTCTGACAGCGGTTATGTTGATGTAGAATTTGAATGTTATCTTACAGGAGATGAAGGAGAGCTTACATTAGATGTTAAAACTAATACATACATTAGAAATCTTTCAATCGAATGTGTAGAACTTAATAAGAAAGTAATAAATGGAACTATTACATCTAAATCAGATATTCCATCTGATATGCAGGTTGTAGCGACTAATAATACAACTGGACTTACATATACATCAGATATAACAGTTGCAGAGAATGGCAAGAGCGGTACATATTCAATTGAAGTACCAGCAGAAGATGAAGTTATGGAATATGAGATATCACTGAGCAATCCGGCATACCAGATTAAGAGTGGTATTTATAAACATAGTGTAAGTACAGAGACTGCTGCCAGGATTACAGCAGATTTAACTGTCATTAGCCTTGATACCTGCACAGTAACAGGTAAGATTAATGGCATTACTGAGGGTTATTATACAGAAGGCCTTGAACTTGTATTTACAACAACTGAGGAAACAGACTATGTTCCAGAAGTAACTATTGATACAGATACTTGGAAATATACAGCTAAGTTTGAAAAAGGTGTTTCATATAGTGTAGCCGTAAAGGGTGCTAATGACTATGAAGTAACTTCTGTATCAGATGGAATTAAATATTCAGAAGATGCAGAATTAGATATAACTGTAGGACTTAAGCCAACATATGCCGTTACAGTAAGTCTTCCGGAAGAACCTGATTTAACAGGCAAGAATGTAAAATACATATATATGAATAATGATGATGGATATGAATATGTATTTACAGATAAGGATGCTATTAAGTTAAGAGAGGGTTCATATACACTTACACTTGGTGGTGATTTCCTTGCACTTCCATACAAGGTAAAGTCAGGTAACACAGTTACAGTAAAGGGTGCTGAAGCATCACATAAGCTTATATTTGAGCAGGTTACAAGCTGGTCTTTTGTTAAGAGTGATGATGGTGATTATTATGATGATAATATTCAGGGAACAACAGGATACTACAATGGTTTAGCTATTGATGCTACAAAAGGTAAGTTAGTTCCTAATGGAGCAAGCCCTAATTCAGCACAGTTTACTACAGGAGCTAAGATAACAATACCTGTAAGTGGAAAGTGTACTATATCAGTAAAATCATATGCACCAGCAAGTACATATGCACTTTACACAATAGCGGGTGAGCCGGCATCAAAAGATGATGTGACAACAGTATATAATTATGAAGATAAGAGCGAAGGAACAGTTGAAATTGTATCAACAGGTTCAGCTTACATAGTTTCAATATCTGTAGTATATGCAGCTAAGGATGTTGAATATAATGAGCAGCTAGCTATGCCTAAGACATATGATTATGGTACAGCTTCTAATCTTGTTGTACAGCCTACAGGACAGAAACTTGTTCTTACACAGACAGGTGGTACATTAAATACAACTACTAACACTGATAAGTCAACTAATATCAATAATACAGTAAGCTTCTTTGGATTTGATGAGACTACAGATGCCAACAAGCTTACGGCAGATATAACAATTACAGAGTGTGGTTCAAGCAATACTAATGGTATATTCTTTGGTGCATTTAACAAGAATTATATAGACACCGTAGGAATACGTAATTCTAATGCACTTAAGATGGTTTACTCAAAGAAGACATCAGATCTTGCAGGTGCTTCAAGTAAAGTGGATACAACTATTCCAGCAGGAACTGTTGTGACATTTACAGTTGAAAAGACAGACGATGCTCTTGTTATCAAAGCAACACCTAAGGGTGGAGAGACTAAGACAGCTACATATTCTTATAGTGCAAGTGATAATCTCTTATTTAATGCAGATAAGAAAAATACAGCAGTATCATATGGATTTGTATTAGCAGGTGTTAAGGCAACTATCCAGAATATGAAGTATATAGCACAGGACGGAACAGTTCTTTACGACCAGAATAAATGCTACAATGCAGTAGGTACAGCACCAGTTGTTAAGGAAGTTACAGCTAAAGCAGCTTATACAAGAGATTACATCACAGTAAGCTGGACAGATGAAGTACCAGCCGAAGGCGATGGCTTATATGTGCTTGAAGTATCAAGAGATAACGGAAAGAGCTGGGAAAAGGTTGCATCAGACATTACTGAGCCAACATATAAGTATTCAATTAAGGATGCCGGAGATTATAAGTTCAGAGTGGCTGGTAAGTTAGGTATTAATGGTGAGATTAATGATTATGTTGAATCAGATGCAATAACAGTAATAGCAGCACTGGATTCACCAAAGGCAAGCATAGCTTCAAGTGCAGATACAGTTGATCTTGTATGGGATGCAGTAGATAAGGCTGACCAATATGAGGTATATCGTTATTCATACGATGAGACAGCAGAGAATGCTTCAAAGATAGCAACAGTTACAGAATGTGCTTATAAAGATAAAGATGTAACAGCAGAGATGCCATATTACTATTATATAATAGCTTATTCACACGTTAATGGAAAAGTAGATAACTACAGTAACCCATCAGATACTTTATGGACTGTTCCAACAGCAGGACATACAGGTAAATATGTATATGAAGATGATGCTGTTAAGTATACAATAACTAAGAAGTCATATGACACTGTATACAATGGAAAGATTACAATTGAAGGTGTAGTTGAAGAAAATGTAACAGCAACGCTTTATGTTAATGGCAGTGAAGCAGCAAAGACAGATGTTAAAGAAAAAGAAAGCTTTGCATTTAAAGACATTGCTATTGAAGAAGGAAGAAATGATGTTGAATTAATATTCACAGATAAGAAAGGTAACAAGACTAGAGAAACATTTAATTATGTATATCTTACTAATTACAACAAGGTTGTAGATAGTGCATACACAGGAACTGATGGTGAAGAGGTTAATGGAATACCAACTTATAAGACAGTTCAGGCGGCAGTAGATTCAGTTGCTTCTGATAACACGAGACGTGTAATTATTCTTGTTAAAGAAGGTGATTATGAAGAACATCTTGTTGTTAAATCTCCTTATATAACACTTATAGGTGAGGATAGCGAGAAGACAAGAATATATTATGATGTTAAGGAATTAGCTGGTGGAGATATGTCTTTAAGATGTGCTGTAAGAATAGATAAGACAGCAACAGGCTTTTCAGCAGAGAACCTTACAATTGAGAATACTTATAATTATCTTGGTGATGGTACTAAGTCAAATGAATCAGCAGATGCTTTAAGAAATGATGCCAATGAAACATCATATATCAACTTAAGAATACTTGGTTATCAGGATACACTTTGTGCTAATGGTGGCACCCAGTATTATTACAAGTGCTATATAGCTGGTAATGTGGATTTCATATATGGTAATGAGCCTAGAGCATTATTTAATGATTGCAAGCTTGTATTCCGTTACAATGCTAATAAGAATTCAGGCTATGTATCAGCTCCTAAGGCATCAGCCTCTGCAACATATGGTCTTACATTCTTTAACTGTCAGGTTCTCTCAGAAGAGGGATGCTCAGGAAGTAAGTATTATCTTGCAAGACCTTGGGGAGCAGATGCTTATATTACTTGGATTAACTGCTATATGGGTAAGATATTAAAGCCGAATGCTTCTAATCCATATACAGATATGAGTGGTAATTTGGCTGCTAATGCAAGATTTTTCGAATATGGAAGCTATGGTCCTGCATTTGCAATTAACAGTAACAGAAGACAGATATCTGCTACGAAAGCCAATGAAATGACTTCAACATCATATCTTGGCTGGGATCCATATACAATAGTAGGTACAATAAGGTATACAGGTACTGTTAAGACAGACAGCATAGACAGATATGTAGAGAAAGAATATGTATCAGATACTTATTCACAGACAGAAGGTGATGATACAGGACTTGCACAGTATGCACAGGAAGGTTATGCACAGAGTGCTAATGTAACAGGTGGTGGATTATTAAAGGAAACATCAGATAACTATTACACAACCGGCACAGCAGAAGAATTCCTTAATGCAATACAGAGTGTAAAGAAGAGTGGTAAGGCATCAGTAATCGAGCTTACAGCAGATATTGCGCTTGGTGATAAGGAAGTTAATAACTTTGACAGCTACAGCTCATTTATAACAGCACATAAGCTTGAGCCACTTACACACCCAACACTTTTAAAGACAGGTGTATCAATGCTTAAGCTTGCAGATATGAGTAATCTTACAATCTACTCTAAGAATGGAGCTAAGATTACACATACATGTATAGATATAACAGGCTCTAATAATATCATCATAAGAAATATTGAATTTGATGAGATATGGGAGTGGGACGATTATACAGAAGGTGCTTATGATCGTAATGACTGGGATTATATGACAATAGAAAAGGGAAGCTCTGATATATGGGTTGACCACTGTACTTTCTATAAGTCATATGATGGAGTTATTGATGTTAAGACACCAGTTAATGACAGTAATATAACAATATCATGGTGTGAATTCCTTCCAGCAAGTGAAGATAATGTATTCTTTGATGAAATGATGAATGCTATGAAGGCTAATCCAGATAACTACCCATATTATAAGCATTTGCTTGAAGAGGGTATGACAGATCAGCAGATATACAATTATGCTTATGGTCAGAAAAAGACTCATTTATTAGGACAGTCTGATGATGATTCATCAGCTAAGAATATTAAACTTACACTTGCTAATAACTACTATAAGAATTCGATGGATAGAATGCCAAGACTTCGTTATGGTACAGCACATGTATACAATTGTATTATGGATGCACAGGATTTAAGAGAAATGCGTCTTGATATAGAAAAGACAAATCCGGAATTAGCTAAGAAAATTGTAAGTAATGGTGCATCATCTAACTGTGGAGCTCATATGTTACTTGAGAACTGCTATATGTCAGGTATAACTAATGCACTTATAAGTGGTAACGGAAGCAGTCCAGCAGGTTATATTAACGCATTTAATACAATATATATGATGGATGGAGCAAAGCAGGAATTAAAGGTAGCTCTTAATACTGATAAAGAAGGTGAAGTAGCATTAGTTCAGGATAAAGATGAATTCAAGAAAGACCTTCCTTATACTGGCTACACATTATATGCAGCTTCAGAACTTGATACTAAAGTTAAACCATATACAGGTGCAGGAAAGCTTACACTTACAACATTACAGTGGGAGAAGACTTCTTACAATGAAGCTAAGCAAGAACATACAGAACATGTATGGAATGATGGTGAAGTACAGAAAGAAGCAACTTGTACAGAAGAAGGTTCAAAGTTATATACTTGTATAGTATGTGGAGATACTAAGACAGAAGTAATTCCAGCGGCAGGACATAATTATAGTACAGAATGGACTATCGATAAGGAAGCTACTACTACAGAAGAAGGAAGCAAGTCACATCATTGTACAGTATGTGGTGACAAGGCAGACATTACAGTTATTCCTAAGCTTGAGAATACACAGCCGGGCGACAACGATAATAAGCCAGGTGACAACGATAATAAGCCGGGCGACAACGATAATAAGCCGGGTGATAACAACAAGCCGGGTTCAGATAACTCTGATGTTAAGACAGATATTAAAGTTTCAGTATTGGTAGATGAAAGAGTACCAGAAACAGGACTTGTAGATTCAACAGAAGACATTATTAATGCTGTCCTTACAGAAGATGAAGCTAAACAGGCAGAAGATGGTGTAAAGGTTGATATTGCACTTACTGTAAAGGATAAGAGTTCTAATCTTACAGAAGATGAGAAGAAACTTATTAATAGTAACATTAAGGACAATCAGGCTGCTGGATGCATACTTGATATCCAGTTACAGAAGATTATAGGTTCGCAGAAGTCTGATGTATATGAACTTAACAGTGCAATTAATATTAAGATTAAGTTAAATGCAGACCTTATTAATAATGATTCTTCAAAGACAAGAAAGTATAGTGTAATAAGAATTCACAATGGGGTATCAGATATTCTTAGTGCCGCATTTGATAAAGCAACAGGAGAACTTACATTTGCAACTGATAGATTCTCAACATATATTGTAGTCTATGAGGATGTTGCTAATTCTAATACAGAGGATAAGAGCAATGTATCAGGCAATGGCAGTGCAGCAGATAATAATGATGTGGCAGAAGACAGTGCTGCAACAGCAGAAGACAGTGCGGCTACAGCTGATACACTCTCAGTTACAAGAACAATAATTCTTCTTGCAGTTCTTATGCTTAGTGCAGGTGTTATATGTCTTACACTATATAGAAGAAAAGAAAATGCTTAGTATTATATACTTAATAATATAAGCGGATAATATAAGTTAATAGTATAGGCTAATAGTATAAGTAAATAATATAAGCAGATAATAAAATGGCAGTCACATAAAGTGATACATCATATGTTCTGGTATATCCAGCGGATGAGTGTAATCACGGTGACTGCCTTTTTATGTAATAGGAAATTCTATAATTATTAAAAAATGTAAAAATAAGTTGAATTATGTAGAAAATAAGATTATATTAATATAAGGCAATTTTCGATATGAAGTTTGCAGGAAAACGGCGAAAGCCTGCCGAAGGAGTAACACTCTCAGGTGCCAGCCTCTGCTGGCGCAACTGTAAATGGATCGACTCTCTGGAGAGTTCTGGATAAACACAGAGGCCGAAGGTGCAACATATAGTTCTTTATAAGCAGTTAATAATGTGATTATAAGACAACATTATTAATAACAACATTGTGACTTCTTATAAAGCGGGTATATGAATCTCTCAGGCAAAAGGACAGAGAAGGCATAAAGTATAATATAACTTGTTATATGATAAGTTGTATATTCTAAAATGTTATTTCTGCTTTTATATTTATTCAGGCAATATTGTCTATAATTCCAATGCATTAAGTAAAAGTCTGCATATTAGCAAAGTATTTAGTAATGTACGGCATTTGCGGTGTTGGGACAGTATAGGCTTGTACTATGCTGTAGTTTAGATATGAAAGGTAGAAAGTACAATGTGGAATTCAATTAATCAGATTCTTGCGAACATTGATAATTTCGTATGGGGTGTGCCGCTTATGGTAATTATCCTTTTTGGCGGAATATTATTGACAGTTCGTCTTGGTTTATTACAGATCAGAAAGCTCCCTTTAGCATTAAAATGGATGGTTAAAAATGAAGAAGAGGCAGAAGGTGAAATTACAAGTTTTGCCGCACTATGTACAGCGTTAAGTGCAACTATTGGTACTGGTAATATCGTTGGTGTTGCAACAGCAGTCTGTGCAGGTGGTCCAGGTGCATTATTCTGGATGGTTATAACAGCATTTTTCGGAATGGCAACTAAGTATTCAGAAGGTCTTCTTGCTGTTAAATACAGAGTTATAGGAGAAGACGGACACAGTCTTGGTGGACCATTCTATTATATAGAGCAGGGAATGGGCAAGAGCTGGAAATGGCTTGCTAAGTTATTTGCATTTTTTGGTGTCTGTGTTGGACTTTTTGGTATTGGTACATTTAGTCAGGTAAATGGTATTTCAAGTGCGGTTAATGGATTTTTTGATGCGAATAATGAGCATTGTGTCAATATTCCATTTCTTGGCGAGTACTCGTGGTCAGTAGTAATCGCTTCACTTATTCTTGCAGTATGTGTTGCACTTGTGCTTATAGGTGGTGTTAGGAGAATCGCAAGCGTAAGTCAGGTTGTAGTGCCATTTATGGCAATTATATATGTATTATTTGTTGCAGTTCTTGTAATAACTAATATTACTAAAGTTCCTGCGGCATTTAAGATTATTGTTCAGGCTGCATTTTCTCCTAGGGCAATCACTGGCGGAGCAGTCGGAAGTATGCTTGTTGCTATGCAGAAGGGTGTGGCACGAGGCATTTTCTCTAATGAGGCTGGTCTTGGTAGTGCACCTATAGCTGCGGCTGCTGCACAGACTAATGAACCAGTAAGACAGGGACTTGTAAGTATGACAGGTACATTTATTGATACAATTGTAATATGTACTCTTACAGGACTTTCAATTGTAATTACAGGTGCCTGGCAGGTTGAAGGCCTTGAGGGTGTATCAGTTACTACATATGCGTTCCAGAATGGACTTCCATTCCCGGCACAGGTATCTTCTTTTGTGCTTATGCTCTGTCTTGTATTCTTTGCATTTACAACAATTCTTGGTTGGGACTATTACAGCGAAAGATGTCTTGAATATCTTAGCGGTGGTAATATGAAGCACGTTAAAATATACCGCTGGATATATATATTAGCAGTATTTATCGGACCTTATATGACAGTAAGTGCGGTATGGACAATTGCTGATATATTTAACGGACTTATGGCACTGCCTAATATGATTGCGTTATTCGCATTGAGCGGAGTTGTGGTTAAGGAAACTAAGAGCTTCTTTGAAAGACATAATAATGAAAAGCTTTAATTTATAAATATTGTAGATATCCAAGAGTTCTTTAAAATAAAGCATTGAGCGGAAAAACTATAAAATAAAGCATGTTTAAATGAAAATAATGGACTTATAAAATAATGGCAATATCTCCTGTCCTTAAGTGGCGCGGAGGTATTGCCATTATTTGGTATATTAATCCGGTGTATTGACAAAAAATGATATGTTCATATATACTTATCAAAGTTAGCTGTGATTAACTAGGGTTAGTCACTACAAGACAATAAGAAAGGACATCGAAACATTAATGAAGAATATCATTAAATCCCCAATTAAACTTTTATGGCTTATGATAGGAATTGTGTCAATGGTACTCGGTGCAATAGGTGTCGTACTTCCAGTATTGCCAACAACGCCATTTTTATTATTAGCATCTTTCTGCTTTGCCAAAGGCTCTGACAGATTTCATAAGTGGTTTATTGGAACAAAGCTTTACAAAAAACATCTTGAAAGCTTCGTTACCAGTCGTTCAATGACATTAAAGACTAAGTTGTGCATACTTCTGCCAGCATCAGCAATGCTTATATTGGCAATGCTTGCAATGTCTAATATATATGGGCGTGTATTTATTGTATTTTTGATAATATTCAAGTACATATATTTCTTTACAAGAATTGAAACAGTTAAGGCGTAAGCTTATGCCTGTTAGTTAATTATAGGCTTGGAAAATGTTTTCACGAGTTCTACAAGCATATCAACAGTTTTGTCCATACCTTCGATGGTTATGTGTTCGTAAGGACCGTGGTAGGCGTGTCCGCCAGTGCCAAGGTTAGGGCAGGGAAGTCCCATATAACTTAACATACAGCCGTCAGTGCCACCTCTTATTGGAAGTATAAGGGGTGGTATATTAGTATTCTTGCAGGCTTTCACAGCATTTTCTATAAGAAACATACATTTTTTGATAATCTCAGCCATATTGCGGTACTGGTCAGTGATAGTGAGCTGTACAGTTCCAGCACCCCATTTTTCATTCATAATCTTTTCAATGTGGCACAGTGTGGCTTTCTTTGCTTCAAATAATGAAGCATCGTGGTCACGGATTATATAATTAAGGTGTGCTTCTGCAACATCACCAGACATACTTATAAGATGATAGAAGCCTTCGTAATTCTCCGTTTCCCTTGGTATCTCCATAGCCGGCAGGCAATTATTAATTTCCATAGCTACTAAGGAAGCGTTAATCATAGTATCCTTAGATGAGCCGGGGTGGACATTAAAACCTTTCACAACATATTCAGCTTTGGCGGCATTGAAATTCTCGTACTGTATCTCACCCTCAGTATCGCCATCAACAGTGTATGCGTAATCAGCTCCGAAGCGTTCAACGTCAAAATGTTCAGTACCCATACCAATCTCTTCATCAGGCGTAAATGCTACGCAAATTGCAGGGTGTTCAATATTATTAGCAGTGATATATTCAATCATAGTAAGAATTTCAGCAATTCCAGCCTTATCATCTGCACCAAGAATAGTTGTTCCATCAGAAGTTATAAGAGTTCTGCCCTTTAAAGAAGCAAGATGTGGAAAAGTATCAGGACTTAGTATAAGTCCGCTGTTACCAAGCACTAAGTCCCCACCATCATAATCAGGAGTCACAACAGGATTGATATCACCATTGCAATAATCAGACACAGTATCCATATGGGCAATAAAACCAATTGAAGGAAGCTTCTCAAGCCCCTTAGTTGCAGGCAGTCTGCCATAAAGATAACAATGTTTATCAAGCTTAACATCACTAAGTCCAAGCTCAGTCATCTCGTCTTTAAGAAGCCCAGCCAGCTTAAACTGACACTCAGAAGAAGGTGACTTTCCACTCTCTTCATCACTAGGAGTTCTGACAACAACATACTTTAATAATCTTTCATAAGCTTTCATAACAAATCCTCATTTCTGTATATATTATAATATTCCCCGTCCTCATAAAATTAAAACCATAACCTAACATAATTCCCTCATATAATATAACACAACCCACAAAATTATGTTAAAATAAATCAGAGGTTAATAGACTAATAGATTAGGAGAAATACTATGAACAACATTAAAAAACTTTCCACTGCTGGTGTCCTATGTGCAGTCGCAGTAGCTGGAAGCCTGATTTCATTTCCGGTATTTGGAAGTAAATGTGCACCAGTACAACATATGGTTAATATATTCTGTGCCGTCCTTTTAGGACCCGGATACGGCGTAATGGCTGCATTTGTTGCCTCACTTATAAGAAATCTGCTTGGAATGGGAAGCCTTATGGCATTTCCGGGAAGTATGTTCGGTGCATTGATATGCGGTATTGTATACAAAAAGACCCATAATATTATTGCAACAATGATAGGAGAAGTAGCAGGAACATCAATACTTGGTGGTTTATGTGCATATCCGGTTGCAATATTCCTTATGGGAAAAAGTGCCGCAGGAATAGCATTTTATGCGTATATAATTCCATTTTTTATATCAACTGCTATGGGTGCGGTCATATCTGGAATAATAGTATTCAGCATAAAAAAGGCAGGCTTGTTAGTTAAGATTCAGGACAATCTTGTAGGATAGACAATTCAATATGCAAAGTCGATAGGCATATATAGGAGAATGCAAGCTATTGTAAGCAATGATAAAAGACGTTGTAATATTCAATACAGTGATAATCATATATGGAAAAAGACAAGCTTTCTGTATAGAAAAGAGGGTTTTAGTGAATGTTTGAAAATATAATAAAAAATGTGCATAACAGACATCCGCTTATCCACTGCATAACGAACTATGTGAGCATTAATGATTGTGCCAATATAGTGCTTGCGTGCGGTGGTGCACCTATAATGGCGGAGGATATTAATGAGGTGAGCCAGATAACATCAATATGCCAGGGACTTGATATTAATATCGGGATGCTTAATGATAATAAATTATCATCAATGCTTAAAGCAGGTGCTACAGCCAATGAACTTGGAATACCAGTAATACTTGACCCCGTTGGCGCTGGTTCATCAGATTACAGAATTAAAGCTGTCCAAAATCTTATGTCCAATGTACAGTTTGGTGTTATAAGAGGAAATGTATCCGAGATAAAAGCGATAGCCGCAAAGCAGGGAATTCATAATATAGCAGCTGGAGTATATGACACTATGCAGAAAGATAAGTCTGCTATGGGTGTTGAGGCGGGGATTGCCGATAAAATTACAGATGATAATATAAAAGAAATGGCAGATTTTATTAATAAGCTGTCCCAAAAGACAGGTGCTGTGATTGCGGTTACAGGCGGAATTGATATGGTTGCTGATGAGAACCGCGTATATGCAATAAGGAATGGTCATAAGATGATGAGCCTTGTTACCGGTGCCGGTTGTCAGCTGTCAGCTCTTACATCAGCATATGTGGCGGCAGATAAAGAGCATATATTAGAAAGTGTATGTGCAGCTGTTAGCGTAATGGGAATAAGCGGAGAGCTTGCATACCGCAGAATGGCAGAAGTGGATGGCAATGCAAGCTACAGGAATTATATAATTGATGCTGTATACAATATGACAGACGACACTTTGAAAGAATTGGGAAGAATAGAGCGTATATAGTGTGTAAAAATATGAAATATATACAAGATATGTGAAAACATGGTGTATATAAATGATACAGAGATATATATCGTGACAGTGCATAGGTATATAATATTTGATAGCAGAGGAATAATATATGAGCAGTTATTTTTATTTTACAAGACACGGACAGACTATATGGAATGTAGAGAATAAAATATGTGGTGCAACAGACATTGCACTTACAGAGCTTGGACATAAGCAGGCAATAGAATTAGGTGAGTGTATCAAAATGGGAAATATACATATTGATGAGATATTATATTCTCCACTTATAAGAGCGGCTGACACAGCAAAGCATATATCAGAAACCGCTGGCATACCGTGCAGAATGGAAATACGGTTAAAGGAGCAGAATTTTGGAAGATACGAGTCTACACCAAGAGATGGCAGGGAATTTGCCGCGGCTAAGATGAACTTTGTTGATGATTTTGACGGCGGAGAGACAATGCTTCATCTGAGTCAGAGGATATATAATCTTATAGATGATATAAGAAATGACAATTCTGATAAAATATATCTTCTAGTTGCGCATAATGGTATTTCGAGGATTGTCGAGTCATATTTCAGAAATATGAGCAATGATGAGTTTTCAGGCTTTGGAATTAAGAACTGTGAACTTAAAAAGTATGAATTTAAAGATAAAAATGCTTAGAAAATGCGTAGAAGGTGTGTGTAAAGGAGTAACAATATATGGATTATAAGCTTCTTATTGATACAGCGGCTCTTGCGGGTATGATTATGTTAGAAAATGGAGCAGAGATATACAGGGTTGAGGAAACAATCGATTATATGCTTAAAACATCAGGTTTAAAGACTACACAGGCATTTGTTGTATCAACGGGATTTATGATTTCTTTAGATGATCCGTCAATAGATGCACTGACAGTTGTCAGGAGAGTGGACAGAGGGGCAACCAACCTTAATATGATAGCTCAGGTCAATGACATATCAAGAAAATTTTATAAAGGAATAATATCATTAGATGAGGCATTTTCGCAGTTAAAGCATTTAAAGAAGAATCAGTATCCGTGGTGGTTAAAGGATATATGCACAGTATTCGTTGGGCTTTTCTTTACGGGAATGTACGGTGGCAATGGCGTGGATATGCTGTTTACAGGAATAGTCGGCGTATTCTTAGCTATATGGTTACACGCCGCTGGCAGTATGAAGCTTAATTCCCTTATAAAAGACCTGACAGCTTCTATTATATTGTCAGTTGTGGCAAGGGCACTCATTCATCTTAATCCCCTTGCACATCTTGATTTAATAATAATAGGTTCGATAATGGTACTTGTTCCCGGGGCTGCAATAACCAATGCAATAAGAGATACTCTCCACGGCGACTACGCCTCTGGCAATGCCAATATCCTCCAAGCCTTCACCGAAGCCGCCCTAATAGCCCTAGGCGTCTACATAGGCCTGGTAATAATATCCTAAAAACGAGCCGCCGGTCCTTAGTCTGTAGCCCAAACTGGCGGCTTAGTACCGCTGCGAGCGGCACTCAGCGCAAGCGTGTCGCCGTTGTACTTGCTGGGAGCTGGCAATCCAGCCACAACGTAAATAATATCACCCACACATCAAGGAAAAGATAAAATTCAGGAGGCCATCCATATGCTACTTCAATGCCTATTCGCTTTCGGTGCAATCATAACATTTTCAGTAATAATAGAAGCCCCAAGAAAATGCCTGCTAGTTAACGGCATACTAGGTCTTGCAGGCTGGGCAATCTATTTGTATACAGAACAGTTCACATCAGTTCTTATGGCAACCTTTATGTCAGGACTTGTGCTTGCAATAATCTCCCACATACTGGCAAGACTTTTAAAGACACCGGTTACAACAACACTTATACCGGCGATATTAACAATAGTTCCTGGAGCTGGAATGTACCAGACGGTATATTACCTGTTCACATCAGATACACAGCAGGCATTATCAAGTCTTGTTGGAACAATTGGTGCGGCAGGGGCAATTGCGATAGCCATATTTATTGTTGATGCATTAGTTGCTGTAGTTAAACGTATTGTATTATAAAGGAGAAATGGTATGACATTACAACAGCTGTCTTATCTTATAAAAGTTGCTGAGTGCGGCAATATAACAGAGGCTGCGGAACAATTATATATATCACAGCCAAGTCTTAGCACGGCAATAAGCAATCTTGAAAAAGAGATGGGTGTTACAGCTTTTATAAGAACGAAAAAGGGCGTTATAGTAACCCACGAGGGTGAAGAACTATTGTCGTTTGCAAGAATGTTATTAGAGCAGGCGGATATTATGAAAGAGCATTTCGGGGTTGTTAATAAAAGAGATCCGAAGTTTTCAGTATCGTGCCAGCATTATTCATTTGCCGTTAATGCTTTCGTTGATGTTGTTAATCAATTTGATGCAGATAAATACAGTTTTATATTAAGGGAAACACAGACAGGCGAGATTATAGATGATGTTGCTTATGGCAAAAGTGAACTTGGAATACTATATCTGTCAGATAATAATGAGGAAGTAATAAGCAAGCTTCTTAAGAAAAATGACCTTGTGTACGAACAGCTTATTGAAGCAAAGCCGCATGTATTTATATGCAAGAAGCACCCGCTTGCAGATATGGATTTTGTGACGATTGAAGATTTAAAACCGTATCCATATCTTGTATTTGAACAGGGTGAGAGAAATTCATTTTATTTCTCAGAAGAATTCTTAAGCGTGCTTGATTTCCCTAAGAATATACAGGTGCGTGACAGGGCTACTTTATTTAATCTTGCAATAGGACTTAATGGATTTACCGTAAGTTCGGGTATTATTGATGAGAAGCTCAATGGCTCAGATATCATTGCCAAGCCATTAAAATCTGATTGTATTATGAGGATAGGACTTGTCAGAAAGAAGAATATAATGCTTAGCAGATACGCAGAATTCTATATAAAAACATTGAAAAATAACTTATCCATAGTTTAAAACTATGATAAGCGTAATAAATTAAGTATTTTATTAAAAATTCATATAATGATAATATGACCTCAGGTTGTTCAGTATATTAGTCGAACAGCCTGAGGTTAATTAATTTGGAGGATATATATGCAGACATCGGTTATTGGGTTTCCAAGAATTGGAACTTTAAGAGAATTAAAATTTGCAAGTGAAAAGTATTTCAGAGGTGAGATTAGTTCACAGGAATTATTAGATACAGCTAAGAATTTAAGAAAGATACATTGGACTACACAGAAGAACGAAGGAATAGATTTCATTCCAAGTAATGATTTCTCATTTTATGACACACTGCTTGATACAGCAGCAGCACTTGGAATTGTTCCAGCAAGATATAAGGAGCTTAATTTATCAGGTCTTGATACATATTTTGCAATGGCAAGAGGCTATCAGGGAGAGTCTGGTGATGTTAAGGCACTGGCAATGAAGAAATGGTTTAATACTAATTACCATTATATTGTACCGGAGGTTGAAGATGATACAGTTATTAAGCTTTCAGCAGACAAACTCCTTAATGAATACAAAGAAGCTAAGGAACTGGGCATTACAACAAAGCCGGTAATCGCTGGTCCTTATACAGTTCTTAAGTTATGCAGATTTACAGAGAACAAGGGCATTGATGATTTTTTAGATGATTTTATTGCAGCTTACAAGGAGCTTATAGCTTTATGTAACGATAATAACATAAGCTGGTTACAGCTTGATGAGCCTGCACTTGTATATGATTTAAGTGATGTTGACAAGGCTTTATTTAATAAGATATATGATGAACTTCTTAAGGAAAGGGGTAACTGCAATATACTTCTTCAGACATATTTCGGAGATGTAAGGGATATATATGAGGACATTATTAATAAGCCATTTGCAGGTGTTGGACTTGATTTTAATGAGGGAAGAAAGACATTTGAATTAGTAGAAAAATATGGTTTCCCAGCTGGTAAGCTTTTATTTGCCGGTGTTGTAAATGGAAAGAATATATGGAAGAACAACTATAAGAAGACATTAGATTTAATAAGCAGTATTAAAAATGCCTGTGACAATAATATAAATGTTGTTATATCAACTTCCTGCTCATTATTACACGTTCCATATACATTAAAGCACGAGGATAAATTAGCTGACAGCTATAAAATACATTTCTCATTCGCAGAAGAAAAGCTTACAGAGCTTGCCGAGTTAGGTGTTCTTGCTGATAAGAAACAGGATAAGGTTAAGAGTGAAAATGCCTATATTGATAACCAGAAGGTATTTGAGGAAGAAAGAAACTGCCATAACGCAGAGGTTAAGGAAAGACTTGCTAATATTAAGGAAGAAGATTATGTACGTCTTCCATTAAGAAGTGAAAGACAAAAGCTTCAGAAGGAGAAACTGGGTCTTCCGGAATTTCCAACTACAACTATTGGTTCATTTCCTCAGACTAAGGAGATTAAGGCAGAGAGAGCTGCTTACAGAAAGAATGAAATATCAGAAGAAGAGTATACACAGTATATTAAGAAGCAGATTGCTGATTGCGTAAAATGGCAGGAGGAGATTGGTCTTGATGTGCTTGTACACGGTGAATATGAAAGAAATGATATGGTTGAGTATTTCGGTGAGGCACTTGAGGGATATTTATTCACACAGAAGGCGTGGGTTCAGTCTTATGGTACAAGATGTGTTAAGCCACCTGTAATATGGGGTGATGTATACAGAAAGAAGCCAATGACAGTTGACTGGTCAGTGTATGCACAGTCATTAACTAATAAGCCGATGAAGGGTATGCTTACAGGACCTGTAACTATATTAAACTGGTCTTTCCCAAGAGAAGATATAACTATAAAAGAGTCAATATTGCAGATTGCACTTGCAATAAGAGATGAAGTTCTTGACTTAGAGGCGGCAGGAATTAAGGTAATACAGATTGATGAGGCAGCATTAAGAGAGAAGCTTCCACTTAGAAAGTCAGACTGGTATAATGAATATCTTGATTTTGCAATTCCAGCTTTCAGGCTTACACACAGTGGAGTAAAGAAGGATACACAGATACATACACATATGTGTTATTCAGAATTCACAGATATAATTCCGGCAATAGACGATATGGATGCTGATGTTATTACATTTGAAGCTTCACGTTCAGACCTTTTAATATTAGATTCTTTAAGAGAGAATAATTTTGAGACGGAGGTAGGACCGGGAGTATATGACATACATTCTCCAAGAGTTCCATCAGTTGATGAAATTGTCAAAGCATTAAATATAATGCTTACTAAAATCAGCAGGGACAAACTCTGGGTTAATCCAGACTGCGGCTTAAAGACAAGAGGAGTAAATGAAACAGACGCCAGCTTAAGAAATATGGTTGAGGCGGCTAAGATAATAAGAAACAGATAAATAAGTTATAGGCAGAGCCTGTTCCTCTTGAAAGATTATACTTAAGTCCACAGTGCGGTTTTGCATCTTGTGAAATAGGTATAAGCTTACAGAGGAACAACAGTGGGCAAAGCTTAAGCTTGTTAAAGAAATTGCAGAAGAAGTATGGGGATAATTGTAATTTATTTTACAGATATTTCTTCATTACAATACAGGCAGCGGTATTTGCCTGATGGGTAAAGCTTAAAAATATGTTCGCAGCCTGTTTCTATACTTGTAATACAGCGTGGATTTTTGCATTTTATTACATTAGTTAAAATTTTAGGTGGAAGAGGATGATATTTTTTATCAACTTTTCCATCTTTAATTATAATCAGAGTTATCTGTTTATTAATGTAACCAAGAATATCTAATCTTTCAGGAAGCTCAGTTCCTTCTATCTTGATTAAATCTTTACAGCCGTACTTTTCGCTTTTTACATATTGAAGGAGTGCAACAGAATGTGACTGTGCATCAAGGTTTAAAAGGCGGTATATATCTAACCCCTGTCCAGCAGGGATATGGTCGATTACTACACCATTTTGCAAAGAATCTATATTTAACATTATAATCTCCATTCTATTTTACTATAGTACTTTTTTTCCTGTGAGTGGGTCTGTAAGTTCAAGTAAACTCATAATAAGAGCCATACGGATATATTTGCCATTCTGCACCTGTTCAAAATAGGCGGCACGCTTATCGGTATCAACATCAGTTGATATTTCATCAACTCTTGGCAGAGGGTGAAGAACCGGCATGTCGGCAGGGGCAAGCTGTAATTTCTCTTTATTAAGTATATAAGTATCTTTTAATCTTATATAATCATCTTCATTAAAGAAACGCTCACGCTGTACCCTTGTCATATAAAGCACATCAAGCTCTGGGAGTGTATCTTCAAGGCTTCTTACTTCTTTATATACTGATTTATTAGGAATAAGAGTATCTTCTATAAGATAATCGGGAACTTTTAATTCTTCTGGTGATATAAAATAGAACTTATTGTCATTGAAACGTACAAGGCTGTTCACAAGAGAATGTACAGTTCTTCCAAATTTTAAATCACCGCAGAAACCAACAGTCAGGTTATCAAGACGTCCCTTTCTATGGCGTATTGTCATCAGGTCAATTAATGTCTGGGTTGGGTGGTTGTGACCTCCGTCACCAGCGTTGATAACTGGAATTGATGAATACATAGAAGCTCTTAAAGGTGCACCTTCTTTTGGGTGGCGCATTGCAATAATGTCGGCATAACAGCTTACAACACGGGCGGTATCTGCGACAGTTTCGCCCTTGGTGGCACTTGACTGGTTAGCACCGGCAAAGCCTAAGGTCTTTCCTCCAAGGCTTAACATTGCTGACTCAAAGGATAAACGAGTTCTTGTGCTTGGTTCATAGAATAAAGTAGCAAGCTTTTTGTCGTCAGCAACGTGGCTGTAGGCTTCTTCATTAGAAGCAATCCTGTCAGCTAAGTCTAAAATGCTTATTGTTTCATCAAGTGTAAAATCAAGAGGGTCAATTAAATTTCTCATAGCCATTCTCCCTTTGTCAAATATTGGTTTCTCTCTGCCCCGACAGATATGAACTGGATTTCGTGATTAAGCAGCTTTTCAAGCTTTTCAATATAATTTCTTGCATTATCAGGAAGTTCATCATATGTACGGTATTTTGATATGTCTGTAAGCCAGCCTGGCATAAGTTCAACAACAGGCTTGTACATATCTATATTGTCTGTCGGGTCAAATTCTGTTACGACAGTATTTTTATATTTATAACCTGTTATAATAGGGATTTCTCTCATATAGCTTAAGATATCTAATTTGGTTAATGCTATTAAATCTGAATTCTGGCATTTAAGGCCGTAAGCACTGGCAACAGCATCAAATGGTCCGACACGTCTTGGTCGTCCTGTAGCAGCACCATATTCGCCGCCGTATTTACGAAGGAGCTTCTGCCATTCTTCTGACATTGCATTTTCTGCAACAAATGGACCAGCACCTACACAGGTTGAATAAGCTTTTAAGACACCGACAATATGGTTAAGTGGAGCATAAGGTATGCCAGCACCTAAAGGGCCATAGGCAGCTATTGTAGATGAGCTTGAAGTGTAGGGGAATATACCATAATCAATATCCCTCATAGCACCTAACTGGGCTTCAAGAACTACTTTTTTATTATCAGACAAGGCATTATTTAAGAAAATGCCTGTATCACATATATAATCCCTGAATATATCTGCTTGTTTTTCACACCACGATAAGAGGGCAGGATATGACATTGGTTCCTGATGATAACAGCCGGCAAGTTCAAGATTTTTGGCATCTAATATGGTTTTAAGCCTTGCTTTAACATTTTCATTATCAAGATGAAGAAGGTCGGCAAGACGAAGTGTTTTCTTGCGGTATTTATCGCTATAGGCATAAGCAATGCCCCTGCGTGTAGAACCAAATGCACTGCCTGTTGCAGATAATCGGTTTTCTTCAAGTTCATCTTGAACCTTGTGCCAAGGCATAGATATAGTGGCATGTTTTGAAAGCTTCAGATTATCAGGAGTTACAGATATTCCTTTTTCTTTGATTTGTTCAGCTTCATTTGAAAGATGTTCAAGGTCAATTACCATTCCATCACCGAGAACACATACAACATCAGGGTGAAGTATTCCAGATGGAAGAAGATTAAGAACGAATTTCCCTTTATCAGTGACTACAGTGTGACCGGCGTTATTACCGCCCTGATAACGGACAACAATATCAGCCTGCTCAGCTAACAAGTCAATTACGCGGCCTTTGCCTTCATCACCCCAGTTAATTCCTGTTACAGCAGTAAGCATATAAGCATCTCCTTTAAAATATAGTATAGGTTGTAGTTGGTAAAATGTAACTTTTAATAATGATAATAAATTTTAGTTGCTTTTATTACCAAGTAAGGAGTATACTATTGAAACAATGATAAGTAAAAAGTATAATTGATATGGTTTTGATTACTATTTGATATAACTGTGATACTTATAGCTAGTGAAAGGGTCAGATTATATGAATGTTAATTACGAATATTATAAGATATTTTATTATGTAGCCAAATACAGTAACTTTACTAAAGCTGCACACGCATTAGGTAACAGTCAGCCGAATATAACAAGGGCTATGAATTGTCTTGAACAGCAGCTTGGCTGTTCGTTATTTATAAGAAATAACAGGGGAATTCAGCTTACTCCTGAGGGTGAGAAGTTGTATACACACGTATCCGTTGCGATGAGCCAGTTATTAGAAGCAGAGGAAGAATTATCTGACAGCTCAAGCCTTACAACAGGAAGCGTATCAATTGGTGCAAGTGAGACAGCACTTAATATATTCCTGTTAGATAAGCTTAAAAAGTTCCATATTAAATATCCGGGAATACGTCTTAAAATATATAACCATTCGACACCTCAGGCAATAGAAGCTGTAAGATCGGGAATTATAGATTTCGCTGTTGCATCTTCACCTGTCAATGTAGAAGCACCTCTTAAGCAGATAATGTTAAAGACATTTAAAGAAATTCTTGTAGGAGGTACTACGTTTACTGCATTGGGAAGTCAGGAATTATCATTAAAGGAGTTAAAGAATTATCCTTTGATATGTCTTGGCAGGGAAACAATGACATTTCAGTTCTATAATGAATTATTCTATAAAAATGGAATTGAATTACTGCCAGATACTGAGGTAGCTACAACAGACCAGATACTCCCACTTGTGAAAAATGAGCTTGGTCTGGGCTTCGTGCCTGAACTTATGGCACAGGAAGCCCTTAGCAAGCGTGAAATTGTAAAGATATCGTTAAAAGAAACGATTCCTGAAAGAAATGTGTGTATGGTATATGATTACCAGCATCCTTTAAATTCAGCGGCAAAAGAATTAAAAAAGATGATTATGGAAGAGTAGGAGATAATGACAGGTATTATCTTATTAAAAGATATGCCGTGTATCCTACATATAGAAACACGCATACAATTCCTTCCCATCTGTTCATAGTCTTTTTGGTTCTTGCAAATACATAAAGAATGACTGCTGACACAAGAAGTATTATACAGTCGATAATTGACTCTGATAATACATTCAGCGGGCAGATTGTTGCAGACATTCCTAATATGAATAGTATATTAAAAAGGTTAGAGCCTATAGCATTACCGAGTGCAAGTCCGCTGTCGCCTTTTCGTGTCGCTGTGATAGAGGTAACAAGTTCAGGAAGTGATGTACCAATAGCGATTATTGTAAGTCCTATAAAATTCTCACTGACACCGAAATCTTTAGCGATAAGACAGGCATTATCAACAACAAGTGTTCCACCAAATATTACAGCAATAAGACCGCCTATGATAAATATAAGACTCTTAGGCAGAGAAAGTATTTTACATTCATCAGCAGTTTCACGGTTTTTAAGTGCTGATATAACCATAGCTGCAATGTATACAGCCATACCGATGAGTAAGATTATTCCCTCAATACGGTTAATATGTCTGTCAAGAAGCATAATGCAAAAAATTGCTGTTACAATAATGTTAAGTGGCATATCTCTTTTTAAAATCTCAGGATTAGTCTTAAATCCAGCCATAAATGCACATACACCGACAACGACAAGACCATTAAAAAGGTTAGAACCTATGACATTGCTTATTGCAATATCGTTGCTTCCAGCGAGTGCGGCATTAATACTTACAGAAGCTTCCGGGGCACTTGTTCCCATAGCAACAATCGTCAGTCCTATAATAACGCTTGGTACCTTCATAATTCTTGCAAGTGACGAGCTTCCATCTACGAAAAAGTCAGCTCCTTTGATTAACAGCACGAATCCAATGAGTAGTAATAAATATTCCATATTAAGTCCTTTCCTGCGGCAAAAGAAACATTTATTAATCTTTATACAAAAAAAGCCTTTTACCACATCAAAAAAATGATTGATAAAAGTCTCGTTACTCACTAATAATAACCGGCCTTGCAGCGTGATGACGATTATTATTACATCTAAAGATGCTAACTACTCCCTTTGTTAATATAATAGTATATGGACAAATTGTCTGTCAACAACTAATTATAAAATATAAATTGTGAAAGCAATAATGTACTATGAATATAGATAAAAATGTGGTATTATAAAAACATCATTTAAGTATTTGTGACGACAATAGAATACAGAAATCAATGATAAACTAACATCAGTGAAAGGACAATGCATATGCAGGAGTATGATGAATCATTTTTTAGGGCGAAAGCCAACAAAAGAGCAGGTATAACCTGGCTTGCTCTTATTTTTATTGCGACCATATATTATGGTATCAAGACAAAGAATGGGGAAATTGCAAGGGGATATTTTATAGCATTTACAGTAGTAGGCTGGGTTACTTACATAACAGGATATATAGTATCTATGATTAAGGGTAAGGCAGCTAAAGAGTACAAATGGGTATTAGGTATATGTTATCTTTTATTCTACGCTGTTATAGCATGGACAGCACTCGATAAGATTTCTTATATATTTATTCTTCCATTATTATCAATTCTTATATTGTACAAAGATCCTAAGTTTATAAAGATGATTATGTGGTTTACATTGTTTGTATTAATCAGCAGTAATATTTACAAAGGTGTGGCTAAGGGAATGATGGATTTTGTTGCAAGTGAGGAGTGTGCACTTCAGTTTGCGATTGTATTATGTTGTTTTGCTTGTACTAATATGGCGATAAGACATCTGGTTGAGTCAGATGGTGCACTGACGGGGTCGATTGAATCGGAGCTGGCACAGGTTGTACAGACAGTTGAGCAGGTTAAAGATGCAAGTAATTCAATTGTTGATGGTGTTACAGTTGTAAGAGAACTTGCAGATGAGAATAAACAGGGTGCTAACAATGTAGTTAAGGATATGGGAACACTTGCAAAGAACAATGGTATCCTTAATGATAAGACAGTTTCATCAATAGAGATGACTAAGGTTATTGATACTCAGGTGAAAGATGTATCAGATCTTATGGAGGAATTCTCAAAGCTTATTGAGAAGTCAGTTGAACATGCTGACTTAAGTGCTGATGAGCTTACAGAGGTTGTTGAAATTACTAACAGAATGTCAGCATTATCAAGCAAGATTGAGACTATTCTTGAAACATTTAAGAAGGAATTTGAAAATGTTAAGCAGGAGACAAGTACTATTGAAGGAATTACTTCACAGACTAATCTTCTTGCACTTAATGCTTCAATAGAGGCGGCAAGAGCGGGAGAAGCAGGAAAGGGCTTTGCTGTTGTTGCTGACCAGATAAGAAGCTTAAGCAGTGGAACTCAAGACTCTTCTAACAGTATTATGGAAGCACTTTCACATCTTGAGGCTACATCAGATGAAATGCTTGAATCAATTACAGAAACAGTTGAACTTATACAGCTTAATATTGAGAAGGTATCAACAGTTAATAAGTCAGTATCAGATATAACAAGTGATGCAACAAGTCTTGGCGATAATATAAAGATTGTTGACAGTGCAGTTAAGCAGGTTGAAAATTCTAACGAGACACTTACTGCCAATATGAATCAGGTTGGCGAAATAATGCAGATAATGACAGATAGTATTAATAATGCAGAACAGACAACCAAGACGATGCTTAGCAAATATGAAGCAAGTGCCAGAAGTGCAACGGATATTGAGTCTGTTGTCGGCGAACTTATGGAAGAACTTGGTATCGGTGGATTTATGAATGTTTCCGATATAAAGAGTGGTATGAAGTTCAGAATGGTTATTGAAGGTCAGACTAATGCCAGGGAAGAATACACAGGCGAAGTTGTTGACAGAAAAGACAATAATGTATACATAAATATTAATAACAGAGCAACATTTGATGATAAGAGAAGAAATCTTAAGTGTTCATTTAACGCTGTTGTAGATAATGTGTTATATTGTTGGAATGATATAGCAATACATAATGTCAAGGCAGGAGAAAAGGGACAGTTCAAGCTTACTATTGATACGAACCCACAGGTATATAACAGAAGAAAATATCCAAGAATGCCGCTTGACAATAAGTGTACAATAAGCGTTGATGGTACAGATATAACATATTATGGACATATGGTTAATATCAGTGCTAATGGTTTTGCATTCTCAGTTAATGATTCATCATTTGAGACTATGAAGGGTCAGAATATTGTTATCGAGATTGATAATTTCGATGTTATTAAAGATAAAGAAATACAGGGCTGTATAATAAGATGTTCTAATGACGAGGGCAATTATATTGTTGGATGTAGAATGCCAGAGGACAGCAATGAGATTAAAGATTATGTGAATAAGAATTATAGTGAATAGTTATTGTGACGTCTGGTAAACACTAAGCAGCATAAAAGCTATACAACTATATAATAAAAGTCCGCAGTATCTGCGGGCTTTTTGTATTTAATATTCAGAAGCAAAAGTAAAAAAATAAAATCAAAAATCAAGATAGGAGTTGTAATTATGTCAATTAAAACAGTTGGAATTATAGGTGCGGGTGCAGTAGGTTCTTATGTTATATGGGGACTTTCTAAGGTCGAGGACATAAAAATTGGTGTTATAGCCAAAGGTGAGAGAAATCAAAAGCTTAAGGCTGATGGATGTAAGATTAATGGTAATGTATACCGTCCAGAAGTATGGACACCTGACGAAGCCAAAGGTGTTGATTTATTGATAGTATCATTAAAATACGGAGCACTTCCAGCGGCACTTGATGATATAAAAGCTGCAACTGGTGATAATACTACAGTTATGAGCCTTATGAATGGCGTGGACAGTGAGGAGATTATTGCTGGTAAGATAGGTTCTTCACATATGCTGTATTCACTTATCAAGGTAGCTTCATCACATAAAGAAGGACAGGGTTATGTATTTAATCCAGACACAACTCTTGGAATTATATATGGAGAGCTTAACGCACCATTTGACAGTGAAAGAGTACGTATGGTTAAGGAACTGTTTGAAAGAGGTAATATACATTTTCGGGTAACAAAGCATATTAAAGAGGAGATATGGTGTAAGTTCCGACTTAATGTGTGCAATAATCTTCCGCAGGCTATTCTTGGGGCAGGTGTTGGCTGTTACAGGGATAGTGTTCATATGAAGGCAATCAGTGAAGGTCTTCGTAAGGAGCTTGAGGACGTTGCACTTGCAAAAGGAATTGACATAAGCGTTGTTGAGGGTTCTTCCGGCAGGGGAAGTGCAGTCCTTCCAACAGCAAGATATTCAACATTACAGGATATCGATGCCAAGAGACATACTGAGATAGATATGTTCTCAGGTGCATTAATGAGAATGGGAAAAGAGCTTGGAATTCCTACACCATACAATGAGTATACATACCATATGATAAAAGCCATTGAAGAAAAGAATGATGGAAGATTTGACTATAATGGCAAAGAAGAGGAGCTTGTGTGGGCAAAATAATAGGAGATTGTCAGGATCAAAAATCTTCTTTGTACAAGCACGAATAAAAGAATCAGTCATTTAAAATAACAAAAGAAGACTTTAAGATAAATATACATTGCAGGAGAGCACTTAAAATAGGCTTTGTATTACCTAATCATCTGACATATTGAATAATGATAAAACACCAGTAGATACAAGCTTAGTTATGAGTTCAGCCATTTTCTCAGGTGATTCTTTAGTATCTCTTGACAGCCATTGTTCAATAAGACCTACGCAGCCGTAGAGTATAAAATTGCTGTAATATACCTGATTCATTGAAAACTGTGGAGACAGTTTATTAAATTCTGATTGCAGACAGTGTATATTATAGAGCTTGAATATTTTCATAATGAATGAAATATCACCATTAGGTCCTATTAGTACACGGAAAAGTTCGGCATTGTCATCTACAAGCTTAAATATTTCTAAGAACAGAGGATAAGGAAAATCTTCATTAGTCTCAGAATTATATTTTTGGAAGATCTGCAAAAACTTCTCACTAAGCTCCTGCTCAATTGAGTCGAGCATATCGTATATATCTTTATAATGAAGGTAAAAAGTTCCTCTATTAATATCTGCATATTCGCATAATTCTTTTACAGTTATATCCTTAATGTTTTTTTGTTTCATAAGAGCAGAAAGGCTGCGGATAAGCAGAGCCTTTGTTCTTATTACACGCTTGTCTTTGTTATGTTCCATATTGTTCATCCTTTAAATATATAGTAATTGTTTATTGTCTTAAATATTTCTTAATTAATAGACATTTATCAACGTAATGTCTATTAATGAACATTTTATCAAAATGTGATTATTGAGCAAATATTATATGATAATTATAATTATTTCATAAAAATAATCAACACTATGTTTATAAACACAATAAGCAAAATGAAGAAAGGATGGTACATTTAAGAAACTAATTAATAATTAAAGTTTATTGAAAATTATCAGGATATTTAGTGAATTATATGTACAGAAGAATTTATGAAGGAAAAAGAAGAAAAGCAAAAGGGCAATTTTTGGCTTACGGCAGCCACATTTATTGTGAATAAACGTAAAGCAATAGAAATTCTTTTTATTCTTGCGATTATTTATAGTGTGTTATCTATCAATAAAGTACAGGTCAATCAGGATATTACATCATACCTGCCAGCCGATAGTGAGACAAGACAGGGATTGTCTATTATGGACGAACAGTTTGTTACATATGGCAGTGCTAAGGTTATGCTTACCAATGTCACCTATAATCAGGCAGACGAGCTTGTAAGCGAACTTAAGGACATTGATGGAGTTAAGCAGGTAACATTTGACGACTCATCAGACCATTATAAAGGTACAGATGCTTTGTTTGATATTACATTTGATGGAACGGAAGATGAGGATATAAGCAAACAGGCATTGAATGATGTCAAGGATACGTTATCAGATTATGACGTATATGTTTCAACGGAGGTTGGTTCGGAAGAAGATAGTGCGGAATCACTGTCAAAGGATATGAACATTATTCTTGTACTGGCAGTAATTATTATAGTAGTTGTGTTAATGCTTTCAACAAAGGCATATCTGCAAATTCCAGTATTGCTCATAACATTTGGTGTTGCGGCAATTCTTAATATGGGAACTAATTACTGGTTCGGTACTATTTCGTCTATCACCAACTCGATAGCAGTAGTGTTACAGCTTGCACTGGCTATTGACTATGCGATTATTCTCTGCGACAGATTTATGGAGGAGCACGAAACGCTTAATGCAGAAGAAGCGGTAAAGGTTGCACTCTCAAAGGCTATTCCAGAGATTAGTTCATCATCACTTACAACTGTATCAGGTATGGTTGCAATGATGTTTATGCAGTTCAGGCTTGGTTATGATATGGGTATTATATTGGTTAAGGCCATTATTATAAGTCTTATATCAGTATTCTTTCTTATGCCGGGAGTGCTGCTTATATTTGCCAAGGGAATTGATAATACACATCACAAATGTTATGTGCCAAAGATTACAATTGTTGGTAAATTTGCTAATAAGACCAAATACATAATTCCACCTTTATTTATAGTATTACTTATAGCAGCAGCTGTATTTTCAAATAACTGCCAGTATATTTATGACACAAGCTCCATTGTGAGTGCGAAGAAGAGTAATGCTAAGATAGCAGAAGAAAGAATAGAAGATACATTTGGCAAGAGCAACCAGTTAGTTGTTATGGTGCCAAAGGGCGATTATGAGTCAGAGAAGAGAGTGTTAGGCAAATTAGATAATCTAAGCTATGTTACATCAACACTTGGTCTTGCAAATGTGTCAATTAATGATGATTATGTGCTTACGGATAAGTTAAATCCTAGACAATTTGCTGAATTGATTGATATAGACAGGGAAGTAGTTGATGTGCTTTATATGGCATATGCTTATAATCATGAGCAGTATGGTCCTGTATTTACAGGAGTTAATGATTATGAGGTTCCTATTATTGATATGTTCTTATTCCTTTATGACCAGTATAGGGAAGGTTATGTAAAATTAGATAGTGATTTGGACGATAAGCTTAATACATTATATGATACACTTCACGATGCCCAGCTACAGCTTCAGGGAAGCGGTTATTCAAGATTTGTGCTTAACCTTTCACTTCCGGTAGAAGGTCAGGAAACATATGATGCATTGGAAGAAATCCGTGGTATTGCAGCTCAGTATTATGGCACAGATAATGTAGTCCTTGTTGGTAATTCTACAAGTGACCACGATCTTGAGTCATCATTTGCATCAGATAATATTATTATAAGCGTACTTACTGCACTTTTTGTTATGATAATTCTGTTCTTTACATTCCAGTCAGCAGGACTTCCAGTGCTTCTTGTTCTTACTATTCAGGGAAGTATATGGGTTAACTTTGCTGTACCGGCATTACAGGGACAGACAGTATTCTTTATTGCATACCTGATTGTATCAGCAATACAGATGGGTGCTACAATCGATTATGCGATTGTTATATCTAACAGGTATTTGCAGTTAAAGAAGGAAATGCAGCTTAAAGATGCAATGATTGAGACACTTAACCAGTCATTCCCAACAATATTTACATCAGGTTCAATTCTTACCTGTGCAGGCTTCCTTATAGGTGAGATTGCCTCTGATGCGACAGTTGCTTCAATAGGTGTTGCACTTGGACGAGGTACATTAATATCAATTATCCTTGTATTATTCGTACTTCCACAGATACTTTTACTTGGAGATATAATTATTGAAAAGACAGCTCTTACAATGAATATTGCAAGACCACAGAAAGAAGTTGCCGGCAGGGTAAGAGTTACAGGACACGTCAAAGGTTATGTACAGGGTGAGATTGATGCTGACATTCAGGGAACATTCCAGGGACAGATGAAGGTATCAGTTGATTCAGTAATTCCAGGACGTCAGGGACAGGTTACATATGAAGATACAGATAATCTTTTATTAACAGATAAAAGTGATGGTGTGGATAATACAGAAAATGTTACGAACAATACAGAGAAAGGAGATGAGCAGTAATGGTAAAGCTTAATACAAAATTTAATAAAATAATTGCAGTAATGCTGTCACTGCTCATTATCTTTGCGGCATTTGGAAATATTATTCCATATATGGTGCAGGCAGAGGAAGCTGACAGTGATGTCATAGTAATTTCAAGTGCCAGGGAACTTATTGAATTTGCCAATAACTGTAAATACGACAGTTACAGCAGGGGCAGGACAGTAAGACTTGCTACAGATATCAATTTATCTAATACAGATTTTCAAGGCATACCATATTTTGATGGAACATTTGATGGCGCTAACCATACAGTAAGAAGCTTTAATATAGATTATAAAGGTTCTGATTACGGTTTTTTCCGTTATCTTGGAGAAAATGCTTATGTATGCAATCTTAATGTATCGGGAAGCATTAATACATCTGGTACACAGAAGAATATAGGCGGAATTGCCGGTGTTAATTATGGTATAATAACTAACTGCATATTTTATGGAAAAGTCAATGGTACAACATATGTAGGTGCAATTGCAGGAATTAATAAGCCGGGTGCTAATATAACTAACTGTCTTAGTGATGCTGTTGTTACAGCGACTAACCAGACAGGTGGAATAGCAGGCAAGAATGAAGGACTTATAAGTGAATGTGTATCAAGAAGCCGCGTTAATACAGATGAATTAGATTCATCATTTGATGTCGGTGGAGTTGATGTTGGAACATTTAATATTACACAGCACGTTGTAGACCGTAACGATATGGGTGGAATAGCAGGTAATTCATCTGGTGTTATTTCATCGTGTACAAATTATGGAACAATTGGATATAACCATACAGGTTATAATGTTGGTGGAATAGCAGGAAGCCAGAATGGAAAGATACTTAACTGTATCAACGAAGGCGATATATACGGCAGAAAAGATGTCGGCGGTATTGTGGGACAGGCAGAGCCTTATATAGAGTCTGAATATTTACAGGACAGAATTGATACAATTCAGGACTCTGTTAATAACATAAGCAATACATTAAACAGCTTGTCAGATTCAATGAGCAGTGCTTCATCTAAGACAAGAGATTATGCAGAAAGCATTACGAACCAGTATAAGGAAGATGTTGATGTATTATCGGACTCTTTAAAGGAAGTATCTGACTCTATGCAGGATAACCCTGATACAAGAGAGTATTTTGACAATATTAATAATGCACTTAATAAGATAAAAGACATTCAGGGTGATGATAAAATTTTATCAGACTCCCAGAAAGATGCTATTGATGAGCAGTGGGATATCATTAATGATAATCTTAAGAACATCAGTAACACAATGGCAGATTCGAGTGATACAGCAGAAGATTTTGTGAAAGATGTATCAGACCAGCTTGGAACAGGCAATATTACAGGAGATATTCAGGGGATTGTAAATGTTCTTGATGAACAGATACAGAATATTTCTGACAGTATCAACACAATTTCTTCGCAGATTAACAATATAGGAAGTACCGTGAATGATACAGCACAGCTTGTTACAGGTGATGACAGCCATATAGAAGATATTTCCACGGCGGAAAATGCGGAGAATACGGATGGTGTTATAACTAAATCGGTGAACAGGGGAGCTGTATATGGCGACCTTAATGTAGGCGGAATAACAGGAACTATGAACATTGAATATGATGTAGACCCTGAGTATGATCTGGATTTAAGAAGTTCAACAAATGTCAAGCTTCGTTCAACAGTTAATGACATAGTAATATACTGTGTTAATTATGGAGAGGTTACTTCCAGAAAAGATTGTGCAGGCGGAATAACTGGTTTGCAGGAATTAGGACTTATATATGGCTGCGAGGGCTATGGGGGTGTTAAGTCTGAAACTGGTGATTACGCAGGTGGAATAGCTGGTAACAGCGTCAGTGCAGTATCAGATAATTACAGCCTCTGCAATGTTGAAAGCGACAGCTGCACAGGCGGAATATGCGGACAGGGATACACAGTTAAGAATAATGTGTCCATTGCAACAATCAGCGGTGATGGTGAGAAAAAAGGTGTGATTGCTGGAACTACTGATTCAGAGGGAAGCATAAGAAATAATATATTTGTGAGTGACACTTTAGGCGGCATAGATGATATTAATTATAGTGGTGTTGCTGATAAGGTGACTTATGATTATGTTATGTCACTTGATAATATTCCAGAAGGCTTTCATCAGATAACAATAACATTTAAAGCTGATAATTACGTTGTTGGAACTAAGATAATAGCCTACAATGGCAATATTACAACATCAGCTCTGCCATCAATACCAAAGAAAGACGGATACTATGGTGAATGGCCGGCAGATATTACAGTAAGTCCTATAACACAGAATAAAGTTGTTGAGGCAGAATATCACCTCTGGACAGAAAGTCTTGCATCTAATGAGAAAAATGCAGATGGCAAAATATTATTCCTTGCAGAAGGCAAGTTCTACAACGATGACAAGCTTGTAACCAGGACTTGTGACATAAGCGGTCTGTCAGGAGATGTAGTATATGCTTATAGCTGGCAGATATTAAGCTCTCACACAAGCCAGCAGGATACTGTTACAGGTCATTTTCTTGTAGAAGATAGTGATGGCAGCAATGAAATATGGTATGTAGATAAAGACGGCAACAACTGGGTCAAAGCAGACACGAAAAAGAACGGCAGTTACATAACAGCCGTAATCCCATACGAAGCCGATTTTGCTCTTATACACAAGAACTCCAACAAAATAATCTACTACATAGCCGCCGCTATAGCCATAATACTTCTTGCCACAATAATAATAATAAAGCACAAGAAAGCCAAACCAACAGGTAAGTAGTAAGAAACAAAAGCCAATATAAGATATGAAAAAATGCTCCCATCCAGCTAACAGGTAAATCCCAATTCACCAATCATCTGGAAAGGAGCATTTTTAAATATCATACCAAAGCGAATAATATACGATATAGTCATAACACTCTACAGAGTTCATCTACAAAGAACAGTGTCCACACGTCACAACAATCTACACCAAGTTGTGAGCCTATGCTATATTACAAGCTGGGTACTGTTGAAGCCGCCGGTACTTAGCGGCTGTCCTTTAGCCGCTTAGTATCCGCTGCGGTTTCAAGTAGCGAGAGCGTGCCCAGCGGTAATATAGCAGAGCCTCGCAACGTCCGTTAGTAATAGCTGTCCGTCATTCATCACTGCTTTTTGGAATTACTCTAACACAAGTAAAAGCGCCATCTTAAACTTTCCATTAGCTGTCACACTATGAAGTCCATTTTTTTCAAAACGGAAACATTCACCTTCTGAAAGCTCATAATCTTTACCTTCATATCCTATAGTTGCCTTGCCTTCAAGTGCAAATACGATAGCATTACCAGGTGCTCTGTGAGGTGTAAGACCTGTTCCCTCATCAAATGCCATAAGGACATACTTCATATCAGGAGTGCTTACCACGTCCATATTGGCAATACTGCCTTCTTCGTAAGATATAAGGTTCTTAAGTGCAAATACTTCATTAGTTTTTACGTTAGCGTTCATATTAATATCCTTTCCTGTACATATAATCTCTGTATACACAATTCCGTTAGATGTCTGCATTCCACATAATGTACCTGCTGGTACAATAAGTAGTTCATCTGGCTGTAATTTAATAGTCTTAGGTTCTTCTCCAATAATGAATTCTCCCCAGCCGGAAGCTACAATATACATAGTCATTCTGTCATAGCTTTCCTGACTTATGGAAGTATCCTTTCCCATAGAGAAGTAAGTTACTTTGGTGGAATTACCAAGTCTGGAATCTCTTGAGATAGTCATACCATTTCTTATCGGGCGAAGTTCTTCAATACTAAATTTCATAATCCTCCAATCTGATGAATAGGGTACATCTAATAGGTGTGGTTGTATAATAATTCTTGTTACAATTTAGAATATAACCTATAATTATATAAATGGGAAGTACGCACATTTAGGTTATATACTTTCCTTTAGGTTAGTGTGGAGTGAAAAAATTCTGGCGGAGGGGTAATGGCGGACGGACGTTGTGGAGGACGTGTTGTATTACCGCTGGGCATGCTCTCGCTACTTGAAACCGTAGCGGTACTAAGCGGCTAAAGGGCAGCCGCTAAGTGCCGACGGTCTCAACAGTACCCAGCTTGCAATACAACACGTTCTTCACAACTGGGCGGTTGCGATTGGCGGGATTTTTTAATAACTTAGGAAGGAGTTGGATTTATGAAAGAGATGTGTAGTTTGTGTTGTCAGACGGGGGAGGGGATTGGTGATACGGATTTTGGGTATACTTTGTCGCTTATAAGTGGGAAGTATAAGCTTGTGATTATGTACTGGCTGGCTAATCATAAGGAGGTTATGAGGTATAGTGAGATTAAAAGATGTATGGGAAATATATCACATAAGACACTTAGTGCCACATTAAAGGAGATGGAGGCGGACAGGCTTATTGTAAGAAAAGAGTATCCTCAAATTCCACCAAAAGTAGAGTACAGCCTGTCAGAAAGAGGTAAGTCTTTAGTACCTGTTCTTGTTGCAATGTGCAAGTGGGGTGGAGAGCACAGAGATGATAAATAAATATATTGACATTTTATTAACTATGTATTATTGTACTAATAGAGTAATACAATAATACAATGTAAGGCACATATATTGTTTATGCATTACTACCATATGGGAATTATCAATATTGATTATAAGCAGGAGGAATAAGTTATGAGTTGGAACTTTAGTAACGATGTCCCTATATATCTGCAAATAATGGAGCATTTTAAAGTTCAGATAGCCAGCGGAAAGCTTGAGGTCGGCGATAAGATTCCGCCGGTGAGGGAGCTGGCATTGGAGGCAGGAGTTAATCCTAACACAATGCAGAAGGCTTTATCAGAGCTTGAAAGAGAAGGCTATCTTGAATCACAGAGAACATCTGGAAGATTCGTTGCAGACAGAGGTAAACAGATAGACAGGTTAAAGCAGGATATGGCTCTGGAGCTTTGTGAGAGCTTTCATAATGGAATGAAAAAGATAGGTTTTACTCCAGAAGAAGCACTTGCAGAGTATAAGGGATATATCAGCCGTATGGAAGAATAAAAGTTACAACAAGGAATAAATGTTATAACAGTGCTTTAATTTATCTTAGAATGGAGGATATATGAGCAATTTGGTGGAGATTAAAGAATTAGGCAAATGCTACGGAAAGAAAAATGCTATGAATAATCTGTCACTTTCTTTGGAGAGTGGCAGGATTATAGGAATACTAGGTCCTAACGGAAGCGGCAAGAGTACGCTTATTAAGATGATGGCAGGTGTGCTTAAGCCAACGTCAGGACAGATAATAATTAATGGGTATCCAGTTGGTGTTGATACTAAGAAGATAGTGTCATATCTTCCAGAAAGAACATACCTTAACCCATCTATGAAAGTAAAGGAAGCAGTTGACTATTTTGCGGATTTCTATGAGGATTTTTCAAGGCAGAAAGCACTTGATATGCTTGAGAAGTTTGGAATTAATGAGCAGGATAAGATAAAGTCACTTTCTAAAGGAACAAGGGAAAAGGTGCAGATAGTTCTTGTTATGAGCAGGGAAGCAAAGCTGTATCTTTTAGATGAGCCTATGGGTGGCGTTGACCCTGCGGCAAGAGATTACATTTTACGGACAATAATAAGCAATTATAATGAAGATGCGACAGTTGTTATAACAACACATCTTATCAGTGATATAGAAAATGTTCTTGACGAGGTTGTATTTATAAAACAGGGCGAGGTATATCTTAAGGAGTCAGTTGATGATATAAGAACCAAATACAATAAGAGTGTTGACGCATTATTCAGGGAGGTGTTCGTATGTTATTAACAGTAGGCAGATTAATAAAATATGATTTGAAAGAATTATTTAAAAAGCACATTGCATTATATATAGTTACATTACTTGCAGCATTTGGGTGCTGGGCATTACATATGTTGTCAGAATATGTTCCGGATAATGGCATTACACCAGTGGCATATCCGGTTATGATAGCAGTTTATGTAATTGTATGCGTAGTTTTATTTATTGTAAGCATAGTATTTGTGATATTATATTTTAGAAGAAGCATGTTAAAAGATGAGGGCTATCTTACCCACACACTTCCAGTTCCTGTATGGCTTATATATGTATGCAAGCTTATATCAGGATATATTATATATCTTGTTAATTTTGTAGTGATTATTGTTTCTGTATGTATAGCAATTGCAAGGGTAGACTGGATATGGAGAGTGCCAGAGAGTATTAATGAGCAGTTAAATGTGTTAGGATATAAAGGCAGTTTCTGCACATTAATAATTATATTGGTTATATTGTCAGGGATATATATGTATGCAATGTTCTTTTTCTGTATGTGTATGGGATATACAGCCAATGGCAACAGGGATGCATTCTCATTTGTAACATATATTGCAGTGTATATTGTTGGACAGATATTGAATGTTATTGTGCTTTTACTTACGCCAATAAAGGGGAATGGTAATATGTTTGAAGAGATGATTAAGGAATCTGTAACGGGAAGTGATGTGGCATTTAAGTTTGAAGAATTCGGACATATTATGACAGGTTCGGTTGTGATGTCAGTAGTTATGTTTATTGCGTTTGTGGCTGCCTCAATATATATACTCGATAAGAAATTAAATCTTGAATAATAATTTTAAAGCTTAATTTCTGGTAACTATTATTTAAGAAGTCTTTTTTGCAAGAGAATTACTTAAGGAGCAGTATTATGGCAAGAAGTACGGATTTGACAAAAGGAAATATAACGAGAGGCTTATGGGGATTTGCACTTCCTCTTATGTTAGGAAATGTATTACAGCAGCTTTACAATCTTGTAGATACGTGGGTTGTTGGACGATATGTAGGTGATAATGCACTGGCGGCAGTAGGTTCGTCATATACGCTTATGACATTTCTTACATCAGTAATTATAGGTTTATGTCTTGGCAGCAGTTCATTTGTGTCTATGGCATATGGCAGAAAAGATGTTAAGGCTATCCGTAATGGAATATTCTTATCATCATCTATGATAGGTGCAATTGCTGTTGTGATTATGGCATTGTTCTATATATTAGTTGATAAGATTATATTACTTTTGCAGGTTCCGTATGAAATTGCCGGAGATATGAAAGAATATCTTATATATGTGTTTATAGGTTTTATTGCAATATACATATATAATTATGTGTCTAATATATTAAGGGGAATTGGCAATTCGGTAGTTCCCCTTGTATTTCTATCAGTATCAGTTGTGCTTAATATATTTTTAGATATATTGTTTGTGGCAGGTTTTAATATGGGAATTAAGGGTGCGGCAGCAGCAACAGTGATAGCACAGTATATATCTGGAATAGGGATATTTATATATATGATTGCGGCTTATCCTGAATACAGGATACATAAAGACGATATGCAGTTTAATAAAGAAAATATAACGAATATATTTTCTTTATCAGGCTTTACCTGTCTTCAGCAGTCGGTTATGAATTTTGGAATATTATGCGTACAGGGAATAGTAAACAGTTTTGGTACAGTGATTATGGCAGCGTTTGCAGTGGCTGTAAAGATAGATACCATAGCATATATGCCGGTACAGGATTTTGGAAATGCGTTTTCAGTATTTGTTGCACAGAATTACGGGGCAGGGCAGAGACAGCGTATTAAGAAAGGAATAAAGCAGTCAGTAGTAAGCGTTATTATATTCTGCGTGTGCATAAGTGCAGTTGTATGTGGATTTGCAGACACATTTATGGGCATATTTGTTGATAATTCAAGCGTGGAAGTAATTAATGCGGGAGCTGTGTATCTTAGAATGGAGGGAACATTTTATATAGGAATTGGAATATTATTTATGCTGTATGGCTATTACAGGGCAATCAATAAGCCGATGATGTCAGTTGTGCTTACAGTGATATCACTTGGAACAAGAGTTGTGCTTGCATACACTTTATCTGGAATATCAGCAATCGGGGTTATTGGAATATGGGTGGCTATTCCTATTGGCTGGTTCTTAGCAGATGCGGCAGGGATTATTTATTACATTTTTAAAGCAGGTAAAAGCCACATATAAGTGTGACATAAGCGTGGCAGAAATGTGAGCAGAAATGGAGAAGGATAATGAGCAGGATATTAGTTGTTGAGGATGATGAGGTATTACGAAATGAGCTTATTGAACTTTTGCGTAATGAAGGATATGCGGCAGAATATATAAGTACATTTTCAGATACGGCAGGACAGATTATAAAATCAAAGCCAGATCTTGTGCTTCTGGATATTAACATTCCAGAGCTTAACGGAGAGCTTGTATTAAGAAAGTTAAGAAAAGAGACGGATATACCGGTAATTATGGTGACGAGCAGAACATCAGAGAGTGATGAGGTGCTGTCAATGAGTTATGGGGCAGATGATTATATAACCAAGCCATATAACCCGACAATACTTATGCTTAGAATATCTGCTGTAATAAAGAGGACAAGAAAGCAGGACAGCAGTGAGGCAGATACAGGTGAGAAGGGAATATACCAGTATAGGCAAGCAGCTGTTAATACTGCGAAAGGAACATTAAGCCGTGGGGAGAAAGAGCTCGTGCTTACCAAGAATGAGATGATAATATTCTTAAGTCTGCTTAACAATATAGGAAAGATTGTATCAAGGGATGAACTTATGACGGCACTGTGGGATAACGAGGAATATATTAATGATAATGCACTCACTGTTAATATAAGCAGGTTAAGAGCGAAGCTTTCGGATTTCGGATACGAAGATGCGATAGAAACAAGAAAGAAACAGGGGTATTGTCTTGTATGAAATTAAAAGAATATATAAAAGATGAGTTGTTTAAAATTATACTTATTATTGTATATATAATACTTATATGTGGGTTTCTGTGTGCATTTAACTTCGGAGTACAGATGGCGGCACTTATGGCTGTACTTGCAGCCATATTTTTTATTATAATGTTCATATGGGATTTTTGCAGAAAACGGAATTTCTATAACAGTCTTATTGATAATACACAGAGGATTGATAAGAAATATCTTGTTATTGAAACACTGGACGAGCCGGAATTCTATGAGGGAAACCTTGTGTATACAGCGATGTATGACATTAATAAATCTATGATTGAGCATATTAACCAGTATGAGAGGGGACAGCAGGATTTTAAAGATTTCATAGAAATGTGGGTTCACGAGATAAAGCTTCCGATAGCAAGCCTTACGCTTATGTGCCACAATGACAAAGAGCATATAGATAAGAAATTTATTACACAGCTTAACAGGCTTGATGATTATGCAGACAAGGTACTTTATTATGTGAGGTCAGAAAATGCAGAGAAAGACTACTCATTTGGAAAAGTTAATCTCAAAACAATTATTAACAAGACGGCAGTTAAGAATAAAGACATAATATTAAGCAACAACATAAGTCTTAATGTCCACGACATAGATACTTATGTTAATACTGATGCCAAATGGCTTGAATTCATAGTCAACCAGATTATAAGCAACAGTATTAAATACAAAAAGACATCAGGAGAGGCTTATATCGAAGTATATTCAGAGCAAAGACAGGACAGTGGCACAGACAAAGTGGGGTATGCTGTGCTTCATATAAAGGATAACGGAATTGGAATACCAGCTAAAGATATAGATAAGGTATTCATTAAATCTTATACAGGTTCTAACGGAAGAAATAACGCCAAATCAACAGGAATTGGCTTGTATATTGCTAAAAATATGTGTGGCAAGCTTGGACATAATATAAAGATAAAATCAATTGAGGGAGAATATACAGAGGTTGAAATAACATTTTACGGGGACAGCTATTACAACCCGGTTAATATTGAAAAGTCCGATATTATAAAGAATTAATATTACAGAAAGTTAATATTATACAAAGCCAATATTACAAAAATGTAACATTGCGTAATATTAGAATTACGACAGATAACAAAATCCTTATTACAATGTAGAGGAAGTCAAGTGATTGGCAGATATGAGCCTTAGAGGTTTCGTATACAGAAATGGAGGATTTTATATGAGTGAGAATATTTTGAGAATTCAAAATGTAGAGAAATACTATGGCAGCAGGAATAACCTGACTAAAGCAATAGATGACATATCGTTTGATGTAAATAAGGGTGAATTCGTTGATATTATGGGTGCTTCGGGAAGCGGTAAGACAACACTTCTTAACTGCATATCTACAATTGATAAGGTTACAAGTGGCAATATATATGTAGACGGCAATAATATCACACAGCTTAAAGGAAGTGCTCTTAACAGATTCAGAAGAGATAAGCTGGGATTTATATTTCAGGATTTTAATCTTCTGGACACACTTACAGCATATGAGAATATTGCACTTGCATTGTCAATCAGAAATGATTCTCCTGAGATAATTGACAGGGCAGTAAAAAATGTAGCAGAACAGCTTGATATAACAGAGATATTAAATAAATATCCTTACCAGATGTCAGGTGGACAGAAACAGAGAGTTGCTTCTGCAAGGGCAATTATAACAAGTCCAAGTCTGGTGCTTGCCGATGAGCCGACAGGAGCTCTTGACTCAAGAGCTGCTAAGCTTCTTCTTGAAAGGTTTAATATGCTTAACAGGGAATTGCAGGCGACAATACTTATGGTAACACACGACTCATTTACTGCAAGTTATGCAAGCAGAATTATATTTATCAAGGACGGTAAGATATTCCACGAGCTTAACCGTGGTGATGATGACAGGAAGACCTTATTTAACAAGATAATAGATGTTGTTTCATTATTGGGAGGTGACGCGGGCGATGCTCTTTAAACTATCATTTTCCAATATGAAAAAAAGCCTGAAGGATTATGCAGTATATTTCTTCACGTTAATACTCGGTGTTGCGATATTTTATCTTTTCAATGCAATTGAAACACAGACAACTATGCTTAAAATATCGGAAGACACAAGACAGATAGTAAAGCTTATTAATACAACACTTTCGGGAGTAAGCGTATTTGTTGCATTTATACTTGGATTTCTTATTATATATGCAAGTAATTTCCTTATGAAGAAGAGAAAAAAGGAATTCGCATTATACATTCTTCTTGGAATGGGAAAAAGGAAAATATCACTTATACTGTTTCTGGAAACACTGATTATAGGTGTTATATCGTTAGGAATAGGACTTGTGGCAGGAATAGGACTTTCACAGGTTACAAGTATATTTGTTGCCAATATGTTTGGGGTTAATGTTGAGAAATACAGATTTGTATTTTCGCAGCAGGCATTTGTAAAGACATTGATATATTTTGCGATTATATATGTTGTTGTAATACTCTTTAATATGTTCTGCATTAACAAATATAAGCTTATAGACCTTCTTACAGGAAGCAGAAAGGCAGAAAAAGCAACTAACAAAAATCCATATATATGTGCAGTTGTATGGATAATATCAGTTGTACTGCTTGCATTTGCCTACTATAAGGTATCAGATAGCAGGAATCTTAAGTTAGTTACTGACCTTGGCAAATATATAGTAATGGGCTGTGCAGGCACATTTTTATTCTTCTGGTCATTATCAGGAATTATGTTCTCAGCAGTACATTCTATGAAAAAGGTGTACTATAAGGGGCTTAACAGCTTTGTGTTCCGTCAGATGAGCAGCCGTATGAACAGCAACGTGTTCGCAATGACAGTTATATGCCTTATGATGTTTATAACAATCTGCGTATTATCAAGCGGACTTACAGTGCGTAATTCACTTGTACACAATATTGATATGCTATCACCAGCAGATGTGCAGATAGAGAAGGAACTTTATTCAGATGATGAGGCAGAATTGATTAAAGATTATTATAAGAGAAAAGATATTGACCTTGAAGATATTCTTAAAGATATAGTAGATGTGTATGTATACAATACAAGTGAACTTACAATTAATGATACTTTAGGAAATACAGAAGCAGCGAAGGCTAATAATCCGGATATCACAGATAATATTGATTCGTCATATTTTGATGCATATTATTCTGAAGATATTATGAAACTTAGTGATTATAACAAGGTGGCGGCTCTGTATGGTAATGAACAATACAGCCTTAGTTCTGATGAATATATAATTGTTGCAGACTTTAAGTCGATGGCAGAAGTGCGAAACAAAGCCTTAGATAAGGGAGTAAAGATTGCTTTAAATGGGAAATTGTTAAAGCCAAAATATAATTGTTGTTCAGATGGTTTTATCCAGCTGTCATCTAACCATGTAAATATTGGAATTGTGGTTGTGCCAGACGAAGTACTTGAAACAATGCTTCCAACAGGCGAATATTATATTGGTAATTATAAGATACCAGAGGGTGATGAACGTGAGGCAGTTGATAAAAAGATTGTAAAGATAGCGGATGGTGCTGGTAAAGAAGGAATTATAATGGATATTAATACGCTTATCTCAGTAAAAGAAAATTCAATGGGGCTTGGTGCTATGATAGCATTTATAGCATTGTACATTGGACTTATATTCCTTATATCCGGAGCGGCAATACTTGCATTAAAAGAGCTGTCAGAAAGTGCTGATAATCTTGGCAGATATAAGATACTTAAGAATCTTGGAACAGACAATAGCAAAATCAATCACGTAGTATTAAAGCAGACAGCGATATTCTTTGGAATACCAATGTCACTTGCAATAATACACTCAATATTCGGGATGAGGGTAAGCTATATGGTGATGGAACTGCTTGGTACGGAATATATGGTACAGTCAATAATAATGACCGGAGTGTTTATACTTTTGATATATGGAGGGTATTTTGTTATAACTTATAATAGTTGTAAGAATATGATAAAAAATATTTGATTGGGCAATTGGGAGAGAGGAATGTAGGTTGTGAGGGATTGGGGAGAGCTGGCACAGGCAACGGCGACACGCTTGCGCTTAAGTGTCGCTCGCAGCGGTACTAAAGTGCTAAAGGACAGCACTTAAGTGCCGGCGGCTCCCCATCGTCTTCTTATGCCTGTGCCAGCTCTCCCCAATCCTAATCTACATTATTGGCAGATTTTATAGAACAATGTATTTTAAATGTTAAATAAATAGATATAGTTTGTAAATAATTAAATAAATAATTGAATATAAACATATTGACAGAACTATAGTTAAATGATAATATGCGAAATGCAAACGATTTGCAAATTTAATGCAAATTACAATGCATTTCGCATTTTTTATTTAATAGGAAATTCCAATAGAATTTCCTATTAAATAAAAGGCACTATGTGCCGGTGATGCGCACTCGCGTGAAGTTGTAGTTTGTCGCAAGCGACAGCGCTCGGCGCGAGAATGTGCTTTGCACATTCTTTTTTATAAAAAGGGAAGCCATTAAAGTAAATCAGCATAGCGGGTGTATATGCCTATATGGCTTGCATTTTGTCCAATGAAGATGAAACTCAATTAATCGTGGAAGCCTATGCTGAACACGATTAATGCTTTAAGAGGTTCATCGTAATGTTCTGGACAACCCGCAAGCCATATAGGCATATATACCCGCTATGTGAGGCCACAGTTTAAAGTGCGCCACAATTTAAAGTGCGCCACAATGTACCCCAATCGGTGTCATTATCATAGAGAAAATGGTCCTATATTAACAATTAATGATCCCACCCACAAGAAAGGAGCCGTACACAATGCCCAAAATATACCATACTAAAGCCACCCAGGAAATCGAACAATACCTTTCGCTCCAGAAAGACAAGAGCTTCTGCGTGGCTGACGTATATCATTACCTTGAAAGCAACAATGTAGATGTAAACCAGTCAACAGTGTACCGTACGCTCGACAGAATGACAGATAATGGAGTGCTTGTGCGTTTTAAGACAGCAAGCAGTGGTAATTATTATTATAGAATATCAGATGAACATAATAATTGTGATGCACATCTTCATATGCAGTGTCGTAAGTGTGGAAAGGTTATGCACCTTGACTGTGCATTTATGGACGAAATAAGAAAAAATCTTATGAAACAATATGGATTTACACTTGAATGTAATGGCTCAACTTTAAGCGGTCTTTGCAGGAATTGCAAAGATGAGCAGGGTTAGAATGGAGTAAAGATAATATGCAGAATAAGCATTTTAATATAGATATAAAAATGGCAGGAAAAAGAATAAAAGCATTATTTATGAGTACTGTTCTTCTGATTGGTACATTTTCAATGCTGTTATTAACAGGCTGTTCATCAGATACAGGGTATGATGATGACAGGATAAGTATTGTGTGTACAACATTCCCACAGTACGACTGGCTAAGTCAGATAATAGGTGATAATTCCGATAAATTCAGACTGACACTTCTTATTAATGGTGGAGTGGATTTACACAGTTACCAGCCTTCAGCTAAGGATATGACTAAGATTTCATCAGCAGACGTGTTTGTGTATGTCGGAGGTGAGTCTGATGCGTGGGTTCTTGATGCGGTAAGGGAAACTAAGAACAAAGAAATGATAAAAGTCAATATGATGGAGCTTATAAGCGACAGGACTAAAGAGGAAGAGGTAATAGAAGGTATGCAGGAGAGCCGTTTCCAGTTCAGGCATACACACACACATTCCCATAGTGCAGACGACCACAGTGATGACCACGCAGATGAGCATAGTGATGACCATACAGCAGATGACCACGCAGATGAATATACGGCAGGTGACCACAGCGATGACCATAGCGAAGATAATCACGCAGATTACCACAGTTTGGAGGCAGGGCACAGTCACACAGACGAGGATATTGAATATGACGAGCATATATGGCTTTCATTAAAAAATGCGGCTGTATTAACACAGTATCTTGCGGATATAGTCAAGGATTTGGATAAAGATAATTCGCAGTTATACCAGGATAACGCTGATGCGTATATAAATAAGCTTGCTGGACTTGACAGTGATTATGAAAATGTATGTGAGAATTCAAGGCTTAAGACAGTTATATTTGGCGACAGATTTCCATTCAGGTATCTTGTTGATGATTACGGAATTGATTATTATGCCGCATTTGCAGGCTGTTCAGCAGAAACAGAGGCAAGTTTTAAGACAGTTACATTCCTTTCTGGCAAGATAGACGAGATAGGAACAGGAAGCATACTTGTAATTGATGGTTCCGATAAAAGAATAGCTAACACTATTAAGGGCAATACAAGCCAGAAGAATCAGCAGATACTTACTATGGATTCAATGCAGTCGGCAGGGACAGATGATGCAGATTATACATATCTGAATGTTATGAGTAATAACCTTGTCGTATTAAAACAGGCTTTACAATAGATTTTAATGTCAGACGTGAACGATAATTTTTGTGTTTATTATGCTTATAAGAGAATGTTTATCAATAACAATTGATAAATAGGAATTGAGAAAGGAAAAGAAAATGTCATATATAGAATGTGAGAATTTGGCTTTGGGATATGAGGGCAAGGCAGTTGTATCAGGTCTTAATTTCAAGGTCAATAAAGGTGATTATTTATGTGTGCTTGGTGAAAATGGAGCTGGAAAAAGCACACTTATAAAGACACTGCTTAACCTTATAGATAAAGTATCAGGAAGGATAGAATATGGTGATGGCCTTAAGGATTATGAGATAGGTTATCTTCCACAGCAGACAGTTGTACAGAAGGATTTTCCAGCTACTGTATGGGAAGTTGTTCTGTCAGGAACACTTGCAGGAAGCGGATTTAAGCCATTTTACGGAAAGAAAGAGAAAAGTCTTGCAATTGAGAAGATGAGAGAGCTTGATATTACAGACCTTAAGAAAAAATGTTACCGCAATCTTTCAGGCGGACAACAGCAGAGGGTCTTACTTGCAAGAGCACTCTGTGCAACTTCCAAGGTAATACTTTTAGATGAGCCTGTTACAGGTTTGGACCCTAAGGTGACAGCAGAATTTTACGAGATATTAAAGAAGCTTAACGATAAAGGAATAACAGTAATTATGGTGTCCCACGACCTTCAGTCGGTATCATATGCGACACATATTCTTTATCTTGACAGTAAAGACAGCTTTTATGGTACTAAGAAAGAATTTATGCAAAGCGACAAAGCCAATGTATTTGGACAGATGGAAGGAGATGAGGAGTAATGAGTGGCTTTATACAGGAATTTCAGTTTTATATGTCATATCCATTTGTAAGATATGCACTTATCGTAGGCGTGCTTATCTCTTTATGCTCATCACTTCTTGGCGTGACACTTGTGTTAAAGAGATTTTCCTTCATAGGAGATGGCTTGTCACACGTTGCATTTGGTGCACTTGCAATAGCTACAGTGTTAAAGATTGCTAATGTAAATATATTCATTATGCCTGTAACAATAGTGTGTGCGATACTTCTTCTTAGAACAGGAACTAACACGAAATTAAAGGGTGATGCAGCAATAGCTATGCTTTCAGTAGGCTCAATGGCAGTTGGTTACCTTATATTAAATGTGTTCTCAGTATCCTCAAATGTATCAGGAGATGTGTGTTCCACACTTTTTGGTTCAACATCAATACTTACACTTACAGGTTCAGAAGTCGTTATGTGTGTAATTGCTTCACTTGTAGTTGTTGCATTTTTTATAATATTCTATAACAGAATATTCTCAGTGACATTTGATGAGAATTTTACACGCTCAATGGGAAAAAATACTAATGTATACAATCTTATGATAGCAGTTATAACAGCAGTAATAATCGTGCTTGCAATGAACCTCGTAGGCTCACTGCTTATAACAGCCCTCTTAGTATTCCCCGCCTTGTCAGCGATGAGAGTAATGACAAGCTTCAAATCAGTTATAATATACTCAGCAATCCTTTCAGTATTCGGGGCAGTATTTGGAATAATAATATCAATATTTACCTCAACTCCAGTAGGTTCGACAATCGTAACGATATATATTCTCATTTTCATAATTAACTGCATAATTGGAAGAATTCTGAGAATATGATATAATATGACTACTTCGTAGTCACTTAGAAGTTTCTTCGAAACTTCGGATGCGTGGAAAAACAACGCAGGGCATATGATATAATGAGCACAAGAGTGCTCATCTTAAAAGTTCCTTATGGCACTATAAATAATTATAATAATATGTAAATAATAATTACAACATACAATATAGGAGCAGCAATATGTTTCAATGTAAAGATCTTCTCACTCTCCCCTCAATGGCGAAAGCCAGAATAATAGCAGGAAAGAGTGGTTTGTCCAATAGAATAAGGTGGGTATATAAGCCTGAGAATATGAATTTTGCGAAGTGGGTAAAGGGACAGGAGCTTTTGATTATAAGCACGCCTGTTATACAGAGTAAGGATTTTGACCTGCAAGCAGTTATTAAGAAAGCTAAGAAGCTTGATATGGCAGGTGCATTGCTTCTTGTTGGTGATAAGTACATTGCCAGTATAGGCAGTACAATAATATCCTATTCCAATCTTAACGATTTTCCGATATTTGTCATATCAGGTGAAATTCCTCTTGTTGACATTTTTGAAGAAATCGGACACGCTATTGCGTATAATAAAGACTCAGATGTATTAAGTGATGATATTCTTTCAGGAATTATATTTGGAAAGGACATCAATATAGAAGCATTTTCTATTAAATTTGAAGAAGCTGGCTATGACATCAATGGTAATAACCGTATGTTTATGATTAATATTCATTCAGATAATAAGATAGAGAATTTTGATTATGATTTCATTATGAATAAGCTGAGGGACAGTTTTGCACAGAACAATGGAAGTCTGATTTTATCAAGATATGCTAATAACATAGTTGGCTGTTTTAATTGTTTGGAAAATGCTGATGATACACACGGTCTTATTAATCAATCTTATGAAGCATTATCTGAATACGTGCAGGGCAGGTATACGGATATAAAGCTTGTTATGGGAATTGGACGTGAATATAATGGAATATCACATTTGCAGAAAAGTTTTACGGAGGCTTCAAGGTGTGTAATCCTTTCGGAGAAGATACAGCTTAATGGAAGTGTGTTCTGGTATGAAGAAATGGGAATATATAACCTGTTCTCTGAATTTGGAGATAAAAAGCTTATACAGGACTTTGTTGACAGTACATTAGGCATAATTATTGACTATGATAAGGAGAATAATACTAATCTTTTACAGACGTTAAAAGCGTACCTTTGGAACAATAACAGCCTGCTTCACGCTTCTGAACAGTTATTTACGCATCGTAATACAGTAAAGTACAGAATACAGAGAATAACTGAGCTTACGGGCAGGAATTTTGATGATGCGATGACACGTCTGGAGTTTATGAATGCTTTGATATGTCTTGAGGTAAGATAGACATTTGTGCTGTGAGAACAAATGAAGTAATACAAGATTGTTATTAGAAGTCATAACAATAAAATATTTATAAAAGAATGTTGAAGTATATATGTCTTAGTGATATATTCTTGAACATAGACAAGAAGCAAAGGGGCTTCTGCTAATGGTAATATTAGCGGAAGCCCCTTTTTGTGTATTAGTAAAAATGTTAATCTAACTGGCAGTAAAGGCTGAAATAGAAATTACTAAAGCACATTCATTGTTTATCTTGTGGTATATAAAATGTACCGCTGGACGCGTCAGATATTAATAAATATTTATATAACAGGAGGAAATGATTATGAGCTACGGTCTTATAGCAGTAATAATTGTAATCGGTATTGTCATAGGTGCTATAGCTACTAAGAAATGTGAGCCATTTCTTATAGGCGGTTCAATTATAGGAGCAATATTTTTATATAAGCAGGATTTTATAACCGAATGGGTTAATACACTTGAAGGTGTTATGAGTGATGAAGCATACTTAATACTTGTATGTGGTTTGTTTGGAAGTATAATAGCACTTCTTACAGCCTCTAAGGGACATTTTGGATTTGCAAAGATTGTTTCAAAGATATGTAACAGCGAAAGAAAGACTTTATTCACAACATTTATATTAGGTGTAATTATATTTATTGATGATTATCTTAATGTATTATCAATAGGTACAGCAATGAAGAAAGTATATGATAAAGTAAAAGTACCAAGAGAAGCACTTGCATATCTTCTGGATAGTACAGGTTCACCGGTCTGTGTTATGTTCCCATTCTCATCTTGGGCAGCATATTTTGGAGCTATCTTTTTCGCACAGGAGAGTGTTCAGGCACTTGGTGCAAAGACCTGGATGGGAGCTTATATAAAAGCAATTCCATTTTGTATATATCCAATAGTTGCATTACTTATTGTAATTCTTTTCTCAGCAGGTGTATTTCCTAAGCTTGGCGGAATGAAGAAGGCTTATGAAAGAGTTGCAACAACAGGTAAGGTTTACAGTGATGCAAGTAAGAAGTACAATATGGACGATGGCGAAGGCGAACAGGACGGCAACATATTCAATTTCCTTGTTCCAATGCTTGTACTTGTAGTTGTAGCCTGTGTTACAGGTAACCTTGTAGTAGCACAGATTATATGTCTTGCAGTAACACTTGTTATGTATCTTGCAGAAAAGCTGATGACATTTACAGAATACTGGGATAATTTCGTAAAAGGATTTGCAGATATGCTTCCTATTATAATTCTCCTTATAGCAGCACTTACATTCCAGACAATTGCAAGCCAGATGCAGATGACAGAGTTCTTCATAGATATTACACAGCCAATATTATCAGCAAAGATTTTCCCAATGCTTGCATTTATCATTACTGGTATATTAGCATTTATGATAGCCAATGCGTGGGGCATATGTACACTTGTTGCACCAGTTCTTCTTCCACTTGGTGCAAGTGTAGGAGCCAATGCAATACTTATAATGGCAGCAATTCTTTCAGGTTGTGCATTTGGTAATCACGCCTGCTTCTACTGTGACACAACAGTTCTTGCTTCACAGGGTTCAGGTATTGATAACTTTGACCACGCAGTATCACAGCTTCCATATGTACTTATAGGAGCTGGAATAAGTATAATTGGTTTCCTTGTATTAGGATTTGTTATGTAAGTTATGTAGGGATTAATTAGAAAATGTTAATTGGAAATATGACATATAAAAAATTATAATATGATTTCAGACATATAGAAATTATAATAAAACAACAAATATGATTTCAGAACGGAGGCAGTTATGAGTGATAAGAAATATGTCGTTACAATAGCAAGGCAGTTTGGCAGCCTTGGACGTCCAATAGCCAAGCTTATGAGTAAGAAGCTTGGAGTTGAATATTATGACAGGGATATAGTGGAGCAGGCGGCTAAGAAGCTTAATCTTCCGGTGTCGCAGATAGATGAGCTTGAAGAAAAGGTTAAAAAGACAGCAACTAATTCATATAAGAGAATGATGTATCCTCTCGGAACACAGTCAAGTACAGAGCAGGACAGGATATTTGAAGCCCAGCAGAATATTATGAAATTCTTAGTTGAGAGAGAAAGCTGTATAATAGTTGGACGTTGTTCGGATTTTGTCCTTTCTGATGAAGAAAATGCGGTGCATATATACATTTATGCTCCATATGAACAGAGAGTTAAGAACTGTGTGAATGATCTGAATTTAAGCGAAGAAGAAGCCAAGAAGATGATAAGGTCAGTAGATGAGGCAAGAGATAATTACCATATGCACTATGCAGGATTTCTTCCATCAGACCCTAAGCACAAGAATATAATGATAGACAGCAGCTCTCTGGGCGTTGAGGGTACAGCTGAGTATCTTGTGGATTTTATTCAGAAGAAATTTGATTTAAAAACATATACGCTTGACTAAGTATGTGTTATCATATGCGTAATCTAAACATTTATGGCTTACAATAGTTAATTTAATGAGTTGATAAATATGTAACCAATAGAAAGAGCATATCAGGATAACCCTATGAAAATGAGTGTAGAACAGGCATATAAAATATTAGCAGTATCAAAAGGCACTGATATAAAAGCGATTAAGAAAAAATATAGAAAACTGATGTTAAAGGTGCATCCCGATTCATTAAAGTCAGGGAAGAATACATATCAATATAGTGCGCAGGAGATTAATGAGGCATATTCAATTATTATTAAGTATTTATCTGATAATAAAATGTCCGGTTATTTCAATAATTCCAGCGATGATAGTTATTCATCAGAGTACACATATGATGAAGAATATTATCAGGACTATAATTCATATGCTTCCGATGGCGGTAATTGGGATGCACCTGTTAATGATAATGCGTATACAAGCCGTAATATATATCATTATGCAGAAGGTGCAAGAGGAAATATTACCGGAAGCTTTGTTATAGCAAAAGGCAAATATATCTGGACGATAGAAGAAGATTTTACATTATTCATAAAGAGTATATCAGAAAGCAGTGATAAGCTGTTATCAGGTATAGATAACAGAAGGAAAGGAAGCATATCGGATACAAGAAGGGCAGTTATAAAAGCACAGCTTGCATACCTTTTAGCCCAGCAGTATATAGATGCAACCTACACACTTAATGAACTTATCACACCGGTAAAGCAGAATAATGCACAGATATTTTATATAGACTCAATGCTTGAAATACAAGCTAATGCCCCATTTTTACGGGCAGGTATGACACTATACCCACAATCACTTAAAAATCACCGTCTATATTTAAAGACTAAATCGGGAAATGCCGCAGGCTATATATCATTCAGGGACGACAGGCTATATTACATAATAATTCCACTTCTTGAACAAAAAAGAGCACAGGTAAAAGTCCAGATTGCCACCAGGCAGGATAAGAACAACACAAGACACAATGTGAAATACAAGAATCTTGACTTTTGGATAAAAATTTCTGATAATAATTCAGGAACATTTCCTGAAAGCATAAATATGCAGATTGAGGAAATACTTACTAAATATTCTAAAATGTAATTGGAGGACAATCAATGAATAGACATATAGATAAAGCAATGCAGTTAAGAAATGAAACCCCAATGGTAAGCAACTGTGCCCAGACAATAATGAGAGCCTACGCCGATGAATTAGGAATGACCGAACAGCAGGCAGCAGCAATAGGCTGTAACTTTGGTGGCGGAATGAAATGCGGCGGCACTTGTGGAGCAATAACAAGTGCTCTTATGGTATTAGGTGCAAAAGGAATAGACTCCCCTGCCGTAATAACAGAATTCAGAAAAAGAATAGCCGCCAACCACGATGGCTTAACAGACTGCGTAGACCTCCTAAGAAACAACGCCCAGAAAGGCGGAGTAAAGAAGGAACACTGCGATAATATGATAAAAGAGTCCATAGAATTAATAGACGAAATCACCAACAAAGAAGATTAATGTTGCAAAATATTCCAACAAGTGATATAGTAATAAACAATTAAATAAAAAACAAATAGAGTGAATTTCAAAGAGTTCACGAAGGGGAGCACCACCACCGGCGCTTCCTTTCGTGAACTCTTTTTTGCGTGAGTAGCGATGAGAATACACTAACAAAGACACTTGCCGAACTCTGCTTGCAGAAGTGAGCAAGAGGCTTTGTTAGCGTATTCGAGGAGCACCGCGACAGTGACAGAGCGAAGCTCTGGAACGCGCTACTCACGCAAAAACAGTGGAGGGACGCCACCCAGCAAACCTTATCCCCTCAGTCAGCAACTCCCAGACAGAGGAAGCGAAGCTTCCAAATGTCGTCCGACAAAGCTAATTCCCCCTCCCACGTCAGCGACCCGCAGACAGAGGAAGCAAAGCTTCCAAATGTCGTCCGACAAAGCTAATTCTCCCTCCCACGTCAGCGACCCGCAGACAGAGGAAGCGAAGCTTCCAAATGTCGTCCGACAAGGCTAATTCCCCCTCCCTCAGTCAGCAACTCCCAGACAGAGGAAGCAAAGCTTCCAAATGTCGTCCGTCCTACACTCCAAAAAAAAAATTCACTCTCCCAATCCCCAAAGAAAGAAGGACCAGCAATGATAACAATAAAATTCAACGGCAAACCCACACAAATCCCTACATCAACCCCAATCACCACCTTCCTCACCACCCACAACTACAACCCAATCCATGTAGTAGTCGAACTCAACGAGGTCATAATCCCGAAAGAGTCCTACCCTACCACAACCCTGTCACCCGATGACACCTTAGAAATCCTTACATTTATGGGCGGCGGTCAATAACCTTCCGTCATTAACCCCACCCAACAACCACTACCAATAAATAACCAAAAAGAAAAGAGGACAAAACAATGAACAACAACGACACATTCAAATTAGGAAAATACGAATTCACATCCAGATTTATCTTAGGCTCAGGAAAGTATTCCCTTGAATTAATAGACGCCGCCGTAAAACAGGCAGAAGCCCAGATAGTAACACTTGCACTAAGGAGAGCCAACGATGGCGGAGTTGCCAATATTCTTGATTATATTCCAGAAAATGTAAAGCTTCTCCCTAACACATCAGGTGCAAGAAATGCAGAAGAAGCTGTAAGAATTGCAAGGCTTTCAAGAGAATTATGTCACAGTGATATGGTTAAGATAGAAGTTATAAGAGATACTAAATATCTTCTTCCAGACAACTACGAAACAGCTAAAGCAACAGAGATACTTGCCAAAGAAGGCTTTGTAGTAATGCCATATATGTATCCAGACCTTAATGCAGCAAGAGATATGCAGAATGCAGGAGCTGCCTGTATTATGCCGCTTGCAGCACCAATTGGTTCTAACAGAGGTGTATGCACTAAAGATTTTATACAGATACTTATTGACGAAATTGACCTTCCAATTATTGTAGATGCAGGTATAGGCCGTCCATCACAGGCATGTGAAGTTATGGAAATGGGTGCAGCTGCGGTGATGGCTAATACAGCTATAGCGACAGCAGGAGATATTCCAGCGATGGCATCAGCATTTAAGAATGCAATAAATGCAGGACGTGAAGCTTATCTTTCAGGCCTTGGAAGAGTAAAGAAGGACGGTGCAAGTGCCTCATCTCCATTAACAGGCTATATACACGAATAATAATGCAATAGATTACAGAAACGAGGATAATTATGAGCGACAGCAAAGATATGCACATCAATGAAAGTATATTGAGTGATGAAATAAGAGAAGATTTGAAGAAAAACAGAACTAACCATATGGAATATCTTCCAGATATGGAAGTACTTGAGTCAGATATACAGCAAAAAGTTATAGATGCTATGAACAATTATGACTACGATAAATATACAGCAAAGGATGTTCTTAATGCTATCAATAAAAGCAACAGGACACCAGAGGATTTTGCTGCTCTTTTATCACCAGCTGCACTTCCATATCTTGAACAGATGGCAGAGGCAGCCAAGGATGAGAAAGAAAGACATTTTGGTAATTCCATATGTTTTTTTACACCTATATATATTGCTAATTACTGTGAGAATTATTGTATATATTGTGGTTTTAACTGCCACAACAAGATTAAGAGAGCCAAGCTTAATGCACAGGAAATAGAGGAAGAAATGGAAGCAATTGCAAGGTCAGGCTTGCAGGAGATACTTATTCTTACAGGTGAAAGCAAGAAAATGTCAAGTGTGGAATACATAGGAGAAGCCTGTAAAATAGCAAGAAAATATTTCAAGGTTGTTGGACTTGAAGTATATCCTATGAATTCAGATGAGTATGCTTATCTTCATAAATGTGGTGCTGACTATGTAACTGTATTTCAGGAAACTTACAATTCAGACAAATATGAGACACTTCATCTTGCAGGACACAAGAGAGTATTTCCATACAGGCTTAATGCACAGGAGCGTGCATTAAAGGGCGGTATGAGAGGAGTTGGTTTTGCTGCACTTTTAGGACTTGATGATTTTAGAAAAGATGCTTTTGCTACAGGTATGCACGCATATTTGTTACAACGCAAATATCCACAGGCAGAGATAGCATTTTCCTGTCCAAGATTACGTCCAATAATCAATAATGACAGAATTAATCCTAAAGATGTACACGAAGCACAGTTATTGCAGGTCGTAACAGCATACAGATTATTTATGCCATTTGCCAGTATAACAGTATCTACAAGAGAGTGTGCCCGTGTGCGTGATAATCTTATGAATATAGCGGCAACTAAAATATCAGCAGGTGTAAGCACGGGCATAGGAAGTCATTCAGAAGATATAGAAGAAAAAGACAGAGGTGATGAGCAGTTTGAAATATCAGACGGAAGAGATGTTAAGCAGGTATATGATGACCTTGTGAAAATCGGACTACAGCCAGTTATGAGTGACTATATATACTGTGGCTGATTAAGATTAAGGAGATTAGGAATTATGCAGGACGTGATTGCAATTACTAACCGAAGGCTTTGTGACAGACCATTTTTAGAACAGATAGATAGAGTATGCAAGCTTTATCCAGCAGCTGTTATTCTAAGAGAAAAGGACCTGAATGAGGCTGAATATGCTGCACTTGCTGCAGATGTGTATCCGGTCTGTAAGAAATATAATGTAAGACTGATATTGCATACATATGTTGCAGTGGCAGAAAAGACTGGTATCAATGCGATACATTTGTCAATTGATAATCTAAGAAAATATCATAGTCAGCTTAAAGATAGTAATGTAGCTATAACAGGCTGTTCAATCCATTCAGTTCAGGAAGCTGTCGAAGCGGCAGAACTTGGTGCTTCTTACATTACGGCAGGACATATATATAGTACTGATTGTAAAAGAGGTGTTCCACCAAGAGGCCTGGAATTTCTGAAAGTAGTATGCGAAAATGTTAATATTCCGGTATATGCCATTGGTGGAATTAACATAGATGGCGGACGCAGGCAGGAAGTACAGGAGTGTGGTGCAAAGGGAAGCTGTATTATGTCTGGAATGATGAAGGCATAAATAAAAACAAGGCTTGTAGAATATTATTATAAAAATCAAAAAAATAATAAATAAAATAAGTTGACATTTTGATAGAAAATGATACACTAATATTAGTAGTGATTACTATTATTGGTGTATCATTTTTGATATAAAACCAATAATGAGCGTGATTTATCAAATGGATATTGTGCACTATAGAAAGTATTAAACAAGTAAAAGTATATAATAACAATATTTATTTAATGTAATTTGAATAGAGGAGTTACAATATGGCAACAGTAAAAAGAAGCAGACAAAGAGATGCAATCAGGAGCTTTTTGATGTCAAGAAAAGACCACCCTACGGCAGAGGTTGTGTATGATAATGTCAGTAAAGAGTTTCCTAACATAAGTCTTGGAACTGTATACAGAAATCTTACATTCCTTGTAGACAATGGAATGGCTATAAAAGTGCCGTGTAGTGATGGTTCGGTGCATTTTGACGGCAACGTGAACCCACATTACCATTTTCAATGTGTGAATTGTGGCAAAGTTATGGATTTGAACTTTGACTCAAGGGAAGTTGAGAAGAATTTTAATGAAGCGGCGGCAAAGAATTTTGATGGTACAATTCAGGGAAATGTGACATTTTTCTATGGAGAATGTCCTGAGTGTATAGATAAGTAAAAATATTAATAGGAATTATTACTATTTTGCTTGACAAAGGAAATAAGTAGTGTTATATTAAACTCACAAACAGTAATAATTACTATTTTTAATAAATTAAACAAGAAAAGGAGATTAAGATTATGAAGTATGTATGTACAGTATGCGGTTATGTTTATGAAGGAGAGTCACTTCCAGCAGATTATGTCTGTCCAGTATGTAAGGCACCAGCAGACAAGTTCTTAGCTCAGGGAGATGACAAGGTATGGGCTGCTGAGCACGTTGTAGGAGTTGCTAAGGGAGTAAGCGAAGATATTATTGAAGATTTAAGAGCTAACTTTAATGGTGAATGCTCAGAAGTTGGTATGTATCTTGCTATGGCTAGAGTTGCTCACAGAGAAGGTTATCCAGAAGTAGGTCTTTACTATGAAAAGGCAGCTTGGGAAGAAGCTGAACACGCAGCTAAGTTCGCAGAGCTTCTCGGTGAAGTTGTAACAGACAGCACTAAGAAGAACCTTGAGATGAGAGTAGAAGCAGAAAATGGAGCTACAGCGGGTAAGACAGACCTTGCTAAGAGAGCTAAGGCTGCTAATCTTGATGCAATCCACGACACAGTTCACGAGATGGCTAGAGATGAGGCTAGACACGGTAAGGCATTTGAAGGTCTTTTAAAGAGATACTTTGGTTAATCATAAGCTGGTATATGAGTAGTATACAGTATCAGAATTAATGGTACAGTTAATTGGATAGCTTATTATTACTGCCGTCAGTATTACACTGGCGGCAGTTTTTATATAATAGGAAATTTAATGTCATAAAATTCTATATTAAGTTTCATTAAAACATTAAATGCCAGCGTGACATTTTCTCCAATATGTGATATTGTATATTCAATTAAGAGTTTCGTAGAAAATGGTCGAATAATAATGAAGAATAAAAGCTTGTTTTTTGCAAGTTAAACAAGTGCTGTAGGTGTACAGTGCTGGAATGGAGAACTTCAATGGAGAATGATTTAGAGCTGGAAGACAGAATACTTACAATGCTGTCAACCCAATATGAGGGGATTTATCAGATTGATATTGATAATGATAGTGTTCTGTGTATTTATAATAGGGGTAATAAGTTTAAGAAAGACGGTAATGTAGAGTTAGAACAGTGGGTTCAGAGAATGGTTGACAGATGTCATTATGAGGACAGAAGCAGGCTGTTAGATTTAATATCAGTAGAGGCAGTTAAAGGCTTTGGCAGTAACGATGAATTTAAGAAAAAGCTTGATGTAAGGCTTATGTATGATGGTAAATATAAGTGGATATTAGTGACACTTATGTATGATAAGACATTTAACCAGATAACAGTGACAGAACGTGATGTATCACACAGATATGAATATTATGAGATAATAAAGCGTAAAAATGCTGAACTTAGAAAGCTTTTGCAGACAACAGAGCAGTATAAAGACGCACTTATGTCAGAGTCAATTGTTATGTATCAGGTTAATTTTTCAAAAGATACAATAGAAAATGGCATATATCAGCGAAAGAATAATAAAATGTATAGTGCACTTGATACAGTAGGTATTAGTACATCTAGTTCTTATGATGAATATTGCAGAAGGTGGCAGAAAAGGGTTTCCAAAGATACAATTGAAGATTATTTAAAGCTTGCGACGTCAAAGAAGATTATCGAGCTATTTAATAATGGTAATACTACTGTATCTATTGATTACAGGACAATGGATACACAGGATACGGAGATGTGGATTGATAAGTCTGTATATCTGTCAAAGGACAAGCTTACAGATGATATTTTAGGAATTATAAGCTTAAGAAATGTTACAGAAAGATATAGACAGGAGTATTTGAAGCAACGTCTGGAAAAGCAGGCATCACTTGACCTGCTTACAGGCCTTTATAATCACGTTACTGGAGAATTGCTTATAAAGAGCAGGATTGACAACAGTGCCCATATGTATTCGGCATTTGTTATATTTGATATAGACTCGTTTAAATTAGTTAATGATACATATGGCCATTATTTTGGCGACTGTGTTATACAATATGTTGCCAAGAGATTAGCAGAATGTACAAGGGAAGATCAGGATATAGCGATAAGGTATGGAGGCGATGAGTTCGTTGTATATATTGAATATAAAGACAGCGATAATATCGAAGATATCGTGAAGAGAATATTTAATTATGTAACAGATGAGTACGATGGTTATAAGATAAGCGTAAGTATGGGAATAAGCTTATCTGTTAATTGTGGTTTACATTATTATAATATGTACCAGTGTGCAGATAAAGCGTTATATGAAGCCAAGAACTCGGGACGTGGATGTTATAGGTTTTATTCTGAATAATAAATAAAATATATAGCCCTGCGTATTTTTGGAACAGGGCTATATATTAATCAAAATCTTCTACATCAAGGTTCATCTCAAGTTTATAATATATGTCAATATCACGTATAATTCCATCAATATCATCGTTACTAAGTTCATTAGTCCATTCACATAATTCATTGATAGTTATTATTTCCTCAATAGCATTTTTATAACGTTGTTCTATAACAAGCATACCGTTTGCACGGGTATTAATATAGTCGTCAAGTTCTTTTGCTACAATGGCTTTTGGAGAATTTGTTTTAATGACGAATGTAACAGGAAAGTGCATAACTTTGTCTATATCAAGTAGGTATTTATCATAATTATTAACTTCTGTTACTTGGAAAAAACGTCCTATTGGGCGCATTACAAAGTCAATACCCCCATCATTAGCATTAGTTCGTCCAGTTTTAAAAAGCTGAAGCTCTTCTTCGTTTATACTATTGCGCGTATATCCCCAGTATACTTTTATATTTTTATAGTGATTTTTTAGAATTGCATAGCTGATTATTTCGAAAATTCTTGCCTCGGCATCTTCTGATAACATTGTACGAATTTTTTCTAGTTTTTTATTATAGTTTGCAATTCCTTGAAGTTCGTCTAAAATCATAAGTAATGAATTGTCTTTAGCAATTAATAATTTAATGTATTTTTCTATTATATTACAGCAAGTTCTGCTAATATCTATATTATATACATATAGATAATCAATGTGAATTAGATACTTTCCATTATTAATAATTATTAAATCATTAGTAATTGTTGAAAATTTATTTCGGAATTCACAATTTACTCTTGAATTAAGCGCATGGTTTTGAAGCTTACTTCCACCATATAATTTACGATAATAGTTAAATAGCAACATATAATCATAACCATCAAACTTACGGTATTTTTCAGGACTATTATAAAAATCTTTTTGATAATAATGTAATATTGAATATATAGCATATATATTTGCTAAACTTCTTCGTGTCTTACTGTTGCCGTGAACAGCTTTCATTTTTTTATCAAGATATTGTAATAGTAAACTATTGTCATAAATATTTTGGTAATTGCTTGGAAAATCGTTCTTTAATATATCTTTAATAAAAGTTTCTGTTATTTTCAATTCTTTTACTCCCTTCTATATTTAGATTTTGCAGTTGTTTTTCGTGCTTTTTCTTTTATAAGTGGTTGTCCGTTATATTCAGTTGCAATACCTGTACGACGAATACCTATTTTATAATATTCATCATTCATATCAATACCAATACCGATACGTCCAAGTTTTACAGCTACGGCGGAAGTTGTAAATGAACCTGCGAATGGGTCAAGAACTACATCACCAACATTTGAAGAAGCTTTTATAATTCGTTCAAGTAAAGCTTCTGGTTTCTGAGTTGGGTGGTTTTCATATTCTTCCATTTTAAAACGGACACGATTAAAATCCCATACATTACCAGGTACTTTTTGTGTATTATATGGCTGTGGTGGATTTTTACGATAGTCTATAAGTTTTCGTTTTGCTCCAGTTTTTGCCTCTACAAGAATATCGTTATAGTTAAATGTATAATTAGCTTTAGCCTTTTTGTTAATCATTAAAATTGGCTCGTATAAAGAACCGTATATTTTTTTGGATTGAACAGAGGAACTGTCGTAAGCCCATATAATACGACTTAATACATTATAATTTTCATTAGCGTATATATCTAGATAAGGCATATGTTGTGTTGCGGTCATAAAATACATAGTTCCTGTATCACTTAGGGTACGCATACATTCATCTATCCATTTTTTGCACCATTCAATATATAGATTAACATCGCTCCATTTATCTTTATTATTCCCAAAATCCTTTCCAATGTTATAAGGTGCATCTGCAAAAATAAGATTGATAGAATTACTTTTTATATGTTTTAGTATTTCAAGACTGTCGCCTAGAATTGCCATTGAATTGTTGTTATGAATTTCTTCGCCATTTATTTCATCAATAAAAAGACTATTAAAATCAAATGATAACTGATTATCATTGACAGTGGATATAATATTTTCAGAGAATTCTGTTGTACTTGGTGAGTATAATTCATCCAGTGTCATTTGGTAGTTAAGCTGTGTCATTTTGTTATCCTACTTTCATTTATTTGTTAATAAATTAAATAATAATTTATTATATCATATGCCCTGCGTTGCTTTTCCACGAATCCGAAGTTTCAAAGAAACTTCTAAGTGACTACAAAGTAGTCATATTATATCATATTTTTGTGCAGCTTTTCAGCACATATAAAGTTCCGTAAGGAACTTTTAAAATGAGCACTCTTGTGCTCATTATATCATATTTATAAGCAGATTTCTTCAAGCAATTTTGCCGTAATAGCGACATCGTCCATAGATATTCCAGAGTAGTTGACAATTGCTATATGCGAATAATTATCAGGTGAATAGCTGTTTCCAGTTATATAGTCAGAAAGAAATGATATGAGGAGTCCTTTCTTGCTGGCTTTTTGTTTTAACTGCTCATCAGTTAATTCTGTATTGTATTTTAGGAGAAAATGTAGTCCTGAATTCTCTTCATATATGTTAATACGGTCTTTGATACTGCTTTTCATAAGCAGACCTATAAGATTATCCCTTATGTCACGGTAGTGATTGCGCATACGGTTAATGTGCTTGTCAAGAAAGCCGTCATCAATAAAATGAGCCAGTGTATATTGTTCAAAGTTAGATACTGTGCAGGCATAAAAGCCAAGCTGCTGTTTGAAGCGTTCAAGGAGTGGCACAGGAAGAACCATATAACTGATTCTTATAGTTGAAGCAAGACTTTTAGTAAATGTATTAAAATATATTACCTTGTCTGTGGCATCTATTGAAAAGAGTGATGGTATTGGCTTTCCCTGGAGTCGGAATTCACTGTCGTAGTCGTCCTCTATTATATATCTGCCGGGTGAGTTGTTAGCCCATTGTAACAGACCATATCTTCTGCTTATAGATGTAACTATACCAGTAGGAAAATGGTGTGACGGAGATATCTGTATTATCTGGGAATTCGCAAGTCCAATGCTGTCAGGTATTACACCTTCATCATCCATATCAAGTGCGTTGACCTTGACACCTAATGAGCGGTATATATTTACGATTTTTCTGGAACTTGGATTTTCAAGTCCGTAGGCAAGGTCACGTCCAAGAAGCTGGACGATAAGCCCATATAAATATTCAGTTCCAGCACCAATAATAATCTGCTCAGGATTTACCGTAATTCCCCTGAATTCATATAAATGATGTGCAATTGCACATCGCAGTTTCATAACGCCGCCGGTAGGTGGAACATTGAGTGCATCATCGCCCTCATATGTAAGTACCTGACGCATAAGCTTTGCCCATATTGAAAATGGAAAATTATCTTTAGGGGTGTGGCTGTATACAAGGTTGACAGCTACATTTTCCAGGGAAGCACCAGCATTATTATTCACATTATAAGGCTGGTTACTGCTTGAAATATTATTTAATGCGGTATTCTTGAAAGAATGATTATCTATTGTATTGTAATTATTATTAATCTCCGATACATAAAATCCCTTTTTAGGAAGTGAATATATGTAACCTTCTGCAAGAAGCTGTCCGTAAGCATTTTCAACAGTTACGACGCTTATTCCGTGATTTTTGGCAAAATCTCTCTTGGAAGGAAGCTTTGTATCGGGTGTTAATTTGCCGGATATAATATCATCTTTAATACAGGTGTACAGATATTCGTAAAGGCTTTTTTTGTTTCTATTATTAAAAGAATATGTAAGCATATATTTATCCTCGTTAAATAAGGCAGGTTTATGGTTACTGACCTTATAATTAATCAAATGTTTATTAAGGATAATAATATCAGATAAAATATAATAAATCAATGGACATAAGATATGATATATAATAAAATTACTGTGTATACAAATATTTATAATATATATGGAGGCTTAGTTATGAGTGATTATATTATTTCGTGTTGCTCTACAGCAGATTTAACAGAGGAACATTTTAATAAGAGAGATATACATTATATATGCTTCCATTATGAGCTGGACGGAGCAGCTTATATGGATGATTTAGGGAAGACAATGAACTTGGATGATTTCTATAAGGCTATGTCGGAAGGTGCTGATACTAAGACATCACAGATAAATGCAGATGAATATGAGACATATTTTGAAGAATTCCTGAAAGAAGGAAAAGATATACTTCATCTTACACTTTCATCAGGCATATCCGGAACAATTAATTCTGCTAATATAGCGGCGGAAACACTTAAAGAGAAATATCCAGACAGAAAGATATATGTAATTGATTCACTTGCGGCTTCATCCGGATACGGGCTGCTTATGGATAAGGTTGCTGATTTAAAAGATGAAGGTATGGGTATAGATGAGTTAAAGGACTGGGTTATTGAGAACAGATTAAAGGTTAATCACTGGTTCTTTACGACAGATCTTACATTTTTTATAAAAGGTGGAAGAGTGTCAAAGGTGTCAGGTTTCGTGGGTAATCTTCTTAATATATGCCCGCTGCTCAATGTTAATTTTGAGGGAAAGCTTATACCTAGAGAGAAAATCCGTACTAAGAAGAAGGTTATTGCAGCAACTGTTGATAAGATGATTAATAATGCCGAAAATGGACTTGATTATAATGGAAAATGCTACATATCAATGTCAGCGTGCAGAAAAGATGCAGAAGCTGTTGCAAAGCTCATAGAGGAGAAATTCCCTAAGCTTAACGGCAGGGTGGAGATTAATAATATAGGTACAACAATAGGCAGCCACACAGGACCTGGAACAGTTGCATTATTCTTCTGGGGCAATAAGAGAGTTGATTAATATTGTGGATGTATATATGGTTATTTATAGCAGTAACAGCACAATATAATTAAGTAAAACAAGAAAAGATAAATAGTATAACAAAATAAAATATCAAAAGAGAATTAACAATCAGGAGAGAATTACAATGAATAAATTCGGATTTGGAGCGATGAGGCTTCCGTTAATCAATCCAGATGATAAACAATCAATTGATATGGATGAGTTAAAGCGTATGGTTGATATATATATGGAAGCAGGATTTACATATTTTGATACTGCATTTCCGTATCACGACCAGATGTCAGAAATAGCGTTAAAGGAAGCTTTGGTTGACAGATATGACAGAGACAAGTATGTATTTGCTGATAAAATGCCTACAGTGCTTATAAAATCAGGTGAGGAGTATCCGTTATATTTTAATAAACAGCTTGAAAAGACAGGCGTTGGATACTTTGATTACTACCTTATGCACAATATGGGCAGGGACAGATATTATAATACGGACAAGTGGGGTGGCTTTGAATTTGCTAAGAAGATGAAAGCCGAGGGTAAGATTAAGAATTTCGGCTTCTCATTTCACGATGATGCACAGTTCCTTGATATGATATTAACCAATCACCCTGAAGTTGATTTCGTTCAGCTTCAGATTAATTATCTTGATTGGGAAAATGATATTATCCAGTCAAGGTTATGCTATGAAACAGCAAGAAGGCATAATAAGCCAATAGCTGTAATGGAGCCTGTTAAGGGCGGGACACTGGCGAACCTTCCAAAGGAAGCAGAGAATATTTTAAGGGAATATAACAAGGAAGCCTCGCCAGCTTCGTATGCTTTAAGGTTTGCAGCTAATCTTGATGGTGTGTTTATGGTGCTTAGTGGAATGAGCAATTGTGAGCAGGTGCTTGACAATACTAAGATTATGGCAAGTCCACAGCCGCTTAACGATAAGGAAAAGGAGCTTCTTAAAGAGGTTGTAGCCATAATTAACAAAAAAACAGCAATTCCTTGTACTTCCTGTGGATATTGTATGGAGGTCTGTCCTAAGAATATTAATATTCCAGGACTGTTTGCACTTTATAATAATTATTGCATCAATGACAATTTTTCCAATATGTATTATCAGAGGCTTATATATAATAAGGGAAAGGCTTCAGACTGTGTTAAATGTCACAGATGTGAGAAGAATTGTCCACAGCACATACATATAGCGGACAATCTTGAGCTTATAGCAAAACTAGCGAAATAAAGCTTATATTGTAAGCTTATATGTTAAAAGGTGTTCACCAATTAAGATTATTGTGTTATAATCCAATCTTGATATTATTTAGAAAATGTGTATACTACACGGAAATGAGGGCAAATATGAGTATGAATATAGTATGTTTAGATCTTGAAGGAGTATTAGTTCCAGAAATCTGGATAGCATTTGCAAAGGAAAGCGGTATTCCAGAGCTTACAAGAACAACAAGAGACGAACCTGATTATGACAAGCTTATGAACTGGAGACTTGGAATTCTTAAGGAACATGGTCTTGGACTTAAAGAGATACAGGAAACTATTGCAAAGATAGATCCACTTCCAGGAGCTAAGGAATTCCTTGATAAGTTAAGAGAAACAACACAGGTTATTATTATTAGTGATACATTTACACAGTTCGCAGCACCTCTTATGAAGAAGCTCGGCTGGCCTACTATATTCTGTAATACCCTTGAAGTAGCTAAGGACGGAACAATTACAGGCTTTAAAATGCGTTGTGAACAGTCTAAGCTTTCAACAGTTAAAGCACTTCAGTCTGTTGGCTTTGAAACAATTGCCAGTGGTGACAGCCACAACGATTTAGGTATGATTCAGGCTAGTAAGGCTGGTTTCCTATTCAGAACAACTGACCAGATTAAGGCAGATTATCCACAGCTTGAAGCATTTGAAGAATATGATGACCTCTTTGAGGCAATAAAGAAGGCTTTATAATTAGAGAATGGAGATAAGTGCTTAGCCCTGATGGGCGTACTTTGAAAAGGCACGAATGGAGATATTATGTTTGGATTAGGTAAGAAGGAAAATGGCTTAAAAATCATAATAGTAGGCTGTGGCAAGGTAGGTGCGAATCTTGTTGCCCAGTTAAGTAAAGAAGGACATAATATAACTGTTATAGATAAGAAAGCAGAGAAGATACAGGATATTACCAATACCTATGATGTTATGGGACTTGTAGGTAACGGAGCAAGCTATTCAACACAGATGGAAGCTGGTATTGAAGAAACAGATCTTATTATTGCGGTTACAGATTCGGACGAGCTTAACCTTTTATGTTGTACAGTAGCCAAGAGAGTTGGCAAATGTGCGGCAATAGCAAGAGTCCGTACACCGGATTACAGTGAGGAAACAGGCTATTTAAGAGAGAAGTTAGGTCTTGCCCTTATAATAAATCCTGAGCTTGAAGCGGCAAGAGAGGTTGCACGTATATTATATCTTCCAACTGCACTTGAGGTTAATTCATTTGCACATGGACAGGCAGAGCTTGTCAAATTCAAAGTACCAGAGGGTAATCTTCTGAATGGCCTTAGCTTAGCTTATCTTGGTAAGAATATTACTAATGATATTCTTATATGTGCAGTTGAAAGAAACGGAGAAGTATATATGCCTAACGGTGATTTCGTGCTTCAGTCAGGCGATGTAGTTTCATTTGTTTCAGAACGTCATATTGCAAGAGATTTTCTTAAGCAGATAGGCTTAGCAACCAGGCAGGTTAAGGATACTATGATTATAGGTGCAAGCAAGGCAGCATATTATCTTGCTAAAGAGCTTCTTAATATGGGCATCTCAGTAAAGATTATTGAAAAGGAAAAAGAGAACTGTGAAAGCTTAAGTGTTAAGCTTCCTAAAGCTATAATTATTAATGGTGACGGCACAGACCCGGATATATTGAAGGAAGAAGGCATAGAAACAGTTCAGTCATTCATTCCACTTACAGGAATAGATGAAGAAAATATTATGCTGACACTTTATGCAAAGCAGGTATCAAAGGCTAAGGTTGTAACTAAGATTAACAGGGTTAATTATAAGCAGGTTATTAATAATCTTGATCTTGGAAGCCTTGTATATCCTAAATATATTACATCAGAAGCAATTATTGCATATGTAAGAGCCAAGAAGAATTCAATGGGCAGTAATATAGAGACTCTTTATCATATGTTTGATTCAAGGGTTGAGGCAATTGAATTCATTGTTGAGGAGAATTCAAAGGTATCTGGAGTACCTATTAAGGATCTGAAGTTAAAGAAAGATGTACTTATCTCATTTATCAATCACAATGGACGTATTATTATTCCTACAGGTAATGATGAGATTGAAGACGGCGATACAGTAATGATAGTAACTAAGAATACAGGATTTACAGATATTGATGATATTGTAAGATAGGTGTAAGCAGGTAAAATAGATATGAATAGAACAATGATTATATACATTCTTGGTTGCATACTTAAAACAGAGGGAGTGCTTATGGCACTTCCTTGTCTTGTTGCACTTATATATCACGAAAGTCAGGGAATTGCGTATGTAATTGTAGCAGTATTAAGCCTTATTGCAGGTATGTTTCTGACAATAAGAAAGCCTAAAGATTACATCATATATCTAAAAGAGGGCTGTATAGCGACATCTTTAAGCTGGATACTTATGGGAATTGTAGGTTCATTTCCATTTATGATAACTGGAGAGATTCCATCGTTTATTGATGCTTTGTTTGAAACAGTTTCAGGTTTTACAACGACTGGTGCGAGTATATTAAGTGACGTTGAGAGCCTGTCACATTGCAGTATTATGTGGAGAAGCTTTACACACTGGATAGGTGGTATGGGTGTTCTTGTATTTATTATTGCGATTGTGCCACTCAGTGGTGGTTCTAATATTAATCTTATGAGGGCAGAAAGTCCGGGACCATCAGTTGGCAAGCTTGTACCTAAGGTAAGACATACAGCAAGAATACTTTATATTATATATTTTGGACTTACATTACTTGAATTCATAATACTTGTTATGGCTAAGATGCCGGTGTTTGATGCGGTTAATACATCATTTGCAACAGCTGGTACAGGTGGTTTTGGTATTAAAAATGACAGTATGGGCAGTTATTCTGTGGCTATACAGTGGATTGTCACGATATTTATGATACTGTTTGGTGTGAATTTTAATGCTTACTATCTTCTGTTCTTTGGAAGTATTAAGAAAGCACTTAGTATGGAAGAAGTAAGGGTATATTTTGGAATAATATTAGCAGCAATTACAGCTATCACAATTAATGTTTATTCTATGTGTTCTGGTGTATGGGATGCAATTGCCAAGTCGGCATTTCAGGTTGGTTCAATTATAACGACAACAGGATTTTCAACGACAGACTTTAACTTGTGGCCACAGACGTCAAAAACAATACTTGTATTGCTTATGTTTGTTGGTGCATGTGCGGGAAGTACAGGCGGTGGTATTAAGGTTTCAAGATTTGTAATACTTATTAAGACAATTATTAAAGAGCTTAACTCTTATATCCACCCTAGAAGCGTAAAGAAGATTAAGGTTGAAGGAAAACCGGTTGAACACGAGGTTATACGTTCTGTAAATGTGTATATGATAACATTTATATTAACATTTGTTGTATCAGTATTCCTTGTTTCATTAGAAGGAAAAGATCTGACAACTAACTTTACAGCGGTAGCAGCTACAATTAATAACATTGGACCAGGTCTTGAACTTGCAGGTCCAACACAGAACTTTGGACATTTCGGCATATTAAGCAAGATAGTTATTATATTTGATATGCTTGCAGGACGACTTGAATTATTTCCGATGTTATTATTATTTCATCCAGTGGTAATAAAGGAAATGTTAGCGGATAAGAGAAAGTACAGAGTTAAATAGAACAGATCGTATAGTTAAGCAGATGTTTAGCAAATACAGAAATAATATTTTAGAAATACGGTTAAGTACTGTTAAAATGGAGAAATATAATGAAATTCGTTATACAAAGAGTTAATTCAGCAAGTGTAAAAGTTGATGGTAATGTTATAGGAAGTATAGGCAAAGGCTATCTTATACTGTTTGGTGCAGGCGAAGGTGACACAGAGGATATGCTTGTGCCATTTGCTGATAAAATATGCAAAATGAGAATATTCGCAGATGAGAATGGAAAAACTAATCTCTCAATTAATGATGTAGGTGGAGAAATGCTTATTGTAAGCCAGTTTACATTATATGCGGATTGCAGGAAAGGCAACAGACCAAGCTTTGTACACGCCTGTGAGCCGGATCTTGCCAATGAGTTATACGAGAAATTTGTAGCATTGTGCAGGGAAAGAGTTGCAAAGGTAGAAACGGGTGAATTCGGTGCGGATATGAAAGTAAGTCTTGAAAATGACGGACCATTCACTATTGTGTTAGACAGCAGAGATTTTAAATTATAAAATATAAGCTATAAAATTAATTTTATAAATTAAATGTTGTAAATTAATATTCAATAGACTATTGAATTATTAGTTATATTGTGCTATTTTATAAAAGAATTAAATAATACTTCAGGGCAGGGTGTCATTCCCTACCGGCGGTAAAGCCCGCAAGCATTATGCACGAACTGGTGGAATTCCAGTGCCGACAGTTACAGTCTGGATGGAAGAAGTAAAGTTGATATATTTAATTAGATAATCGTTGTTAAGCATATATTAAGATAATAATATTATTAAGCTATTATAATTGTATTAGTTATTGATATTTGCAGAATATGTATTATATAGTTATTTAAGCCCTGGGAAGATTATTCTCAGGGCTTTTTAATTGATATTTTAAGAATGAAAAGCCATTAAAATAACAACAATGTTTTTTGAAGAAAGTATTTAGTTATCTGATTAATAATTTAAATATTAAGAATTATACCAGCATATTAATTCCATTCAGGAGAACCAGACATTAGCAGTATTTTATTGTTACGGGTTATGGCAGTGGATATTAGTATGCTGGTTTTTGTATCAGGAAAGCCCATTTTATACATTTATTAGAGAAAGAAGGCGGGTAATATTATGGAAATGACAGATGAAGAATATATGTTAAGGGCTGTTGAACTGGCTAAGAAAGGAACAGGCTGGACTAATCCTAATCCGCTTGTCGGTGCCGTTATTGTCAAAGACGGCAGGATAATAGGAGAAGGGTACCATAAGAAATATGGTGGACTTCACGCAGAGAGAGAAGCACTTGCCAGTGCAAATGAGGATGTGAGTGGTGCAACGATATATGTGACACTTGAGCCATGCTGTCATTATGGCAAACAGCCACCCTGTGTTAATGCAATTATTGAGGCTGGAATAAAAAGAGTGGTGATAGGTTCTTATGACCCTAACCCATTAGTCGCAGGGAAGGGCGTGTCTATTTTAAGAGATCATAACATAACTGTTGATGACAAGCTTGTGTGTAGTGAGGAATGTAAAAGCCTTAATTATGTATTTTTTAATTACATAAAAGAAAAAAAGCCATATGTGATATTAAAGTATGCACAGTCCCTGGACGGAAAGATTGCAACGCATACAGGATTGTCACAATGGATAACAGGGGAAACAGCAAGAAATAAAGTACATATGGACAGACATAGATATTCAGCTGTAATGGTTGGCGTTGAAACAGTTATAAAGGACAATCCGATGTTGACGTGCCGCAGTAAAGATATTGTTAATATCAACCAGCCGGCAAGAGTAATATGTGATACTAATCTTAGGATACCGTTTGATTGTAATATTGTACAGAGTGCGAAGCAATACACAACATATATAGCGACAAGTTGTAAAGAAGATGATAAGTGCAGGAAATACACTGAGGCAGGCTGTAAACTTATATATGTCAATAAAAATGATAGTGATAATAATTCTCATATAGATATAAAAGAACTGATAATAAAGCTGGGACAGCTTGGTATAGACAGTATTGTGTGCGAGGGTGGAGCGACACTTAACTGGAGTGTTCTGGCAAGTGGTATGGTCGACAGAATACAGGCTTATATAGCACCTAAAGTATTGGGTGGTGTAAATGCTCTTTCACCGGTAGGTGGAATTGGTGTTGACACTCCCGATAAAGCATATGAGCTTGAAGATTATACGGTTACAAGATTGGGAAGGGATATATTAATTGAGGGGGAAGTGAGGTGTATATAAGTGTTTACAGGAATTGTTGAAGAAATTGGACATGTAGTATCTATTCAAAGACACGCATTTTCTCAGATTATAACTATTAGTGCGTCAGATATTCTTGGGGGAACCAATATAGGTGACAGTATAGCTGTTAATGGCGTGTGCCTGACAGTAACGTCAATTGGCAGCAAACAGTTCAGTGCAGATGTTATGCACGAAACTATTAATAAGTCATCACTTGGAAATCTGCGGGCAGGAATGGCTGTTAATCTTGAAAGAGCAATGCCAGCCAATGGCAGATTTGGCGGACATATAGTAAGTGGACATATAGATGGTGTTGGCAGAATAACAAAGATAAGCAAGGATGATAACGCTGTCTGGTACACAATTAATGCAGGTAAAGAGATTATGCAGTTAATAGTTCCCAAAGGTTCAATAACAATCGATGGAATAAGCCTTACTGTAGCAGGGGTTAATGATGATAGTTTTAAAGTATCTGTAATTCCCCATACAAGGCAGGTGACAACATTATCACAACGTAGAATCAACGATTGTGTCAATCTTGAGAATGACATTGTAGGAAAATACATAAAAAGATTGTTACAGACAGGCGGAAGTCTTGATGTAACAGCGGATGGGCTGGATGAGATATCCACAAGGCAGGATGTCTCAGTAAAAGCACAGTCATCACAAAGGCAGAATACATCAGGGCTAACAAGAGAATTTCTTAGTAAATATGGATTTTAAAAAGGAGGATATATGTTTGAGTTTAACACAGTAGAAGAAGCAGTTGAAGATTTGAAAGCAGGTAAGATTATACTTGTCACAGATGATGAGGACAGGGAAAATGAAGGTGATTTCATATGTGCCGCTGAGTTTGCAACAACAGAAAATGTTAATTTTATGGCAACATATGGAAAAGGTCTTATATGTATGCCAATGAGTGAGGAGATAAGCAAAAAGCTATATTTCCCGCATATGGTAGCAGACAATACAGATAACCACGAAACAGCATTTACAGTATCAATAGACCATGTTGATACAACTACAGGGATATCTGCAAAAGAAAGAGCCTATACAACAAGAATGGTAGTAAGTGATGATGCCAAGCCGGAGGACTTTAGAAGACCGGGACACAATTTTCCACTTATTGCAAGGAAGAATGGAGTTCTTGAAAGAAACGGACACACAGAAGCAACAGTTGATTTGATGAGGATTGCAGGACTTAAAGAATGTGGCTTATGCTGTGAGATTATGAAAGATGATGGCACAATGATGAGAAAGAACGATCTCATTGAACTTGCCAGAAAATGGAATTTAAAATTCATAACAATAAAGGCAATTCAGGAATACAGAAAATGCAACGAAAAGCTTGTGGAGTGTGTGGCAGTAACTAAAATGCCTACAAAATATGGAGAATTTGTCGCACATTGTTACATTAATAAATTAAATGGAGAACATCACGTTGCTTTAGTAAAAGGTGATGTTGGTAATGGAGAAGACCTTTTGTGCAGGGTTCATTCAGAGTGTCTTACAGGTGATGCTTTTGGTTCATTAAAATGTGACTGCGGACAGCAGTTTGCAGCGGCTATGACACAGATTAATGAGGAAGGCAGAGGAATACTGTTATATATGCGGCAGGAAGGCAGAGGCATAGGTCTTGTTAATAAGCTTAAGGCATATGCACTTCAGGACAAAGGAATGGATACGCTTGATGCTAATCTTGCCCTTGGATTTCCAGGAGATATGAGAGAATACTACATTGGAGCACAGATATTAAAGGATCTGGGTGCTAAGACATTACATCTGCTTACCAACAATCCGGACAAGGTATACCAGTTATCTGATTTTGGAATGAAGATAAGTAAAAGAGTTCCAATTAAAATGGAAAAGACAGCTTATGATGGATTTTATCTTAATACAAAGAAGATAAGAATGGGTCATATGTTATAGACTTCATAGAATTGAAAATTGAAAAAATCCTACATATAGCTGTGTTGATGATTTATGAAAATTGTAATGAAATTAAATTAAAAAGGAGATTAATAGTTATGAGAGTATTAGAAGGAAAATTAGTAGACAATGGAACAAGAGTAGGTATTGTAGCGGCAAGATTTAATGAATTTATTGTATCAAAGCTGGTTGCAGGTGCACAGGACGGACTTATAAGACACGGAGTAAGCGATGACAATATAGACCTTGCGTGGGTTCCTGGTGCATTTGAAATACCACTTATTGCTTCTAAGATGGCAAAGAGCGGAAAATATGATGCAGTGATATGTCTTGGTGCAGTTATAAGAGGAGCTACAAGCCATTATGATTATGTTTGTGCGGAGGTTTCTAAAGGAATAGCTAATGTATCACTTAATACAGATATTCCTGTGATGTTCGGAGTGCTTACTACAGATACAATTGAACAGGCAATTGAGAGAGCAGGAACAAAGGCAGGTAATAAGGGATTTGAATGTGCAGAGGGTGCTATTGAGATGGTAAACCTTTCCCGCGAGCTTGAAAAATAACAAATTAATTGATTTTATCAGCTGCCAAGGGTATACTGAAAGTAATGATAATATGTCTGTCTGGTTATTAACCAGTGTTAAGGGGTGATACCAATGATGAGGAAATTAAAGAACAGAATATTAGGAATATTACTTTTGTTTACCCTGCTTCCATTAAGCATTTTTGGTGGATTTTCAATTTACCAGACGAATAGGAAGATTGACGATATGACAGAGCGCAATCTTGCGACGGTGAGTGAGAATCAGAGAATTAATATTAAGAATTTCTGTGAGGACAGGAAGTCCGAAATGGAGATGGTTGCTAATTATGCTATGACACAGGCGGCAATCAAAGAAAGTGTAGGAGAGCCAAGTCCTTATGATGCAGGTAAAGTTGATTTAGAGTACATTAACAATGTGCTGAAGGAACGAAAGAAATACGGAATGTTTGTTGCAAGTATATCTATATTGGACAAGGATTTCAGGGTAGTAGCCTCAAGTGAAAGTTATGAGATTAGAGAAATCAGCAAGATGAAGTATTCCAATGAGAGATTTCATACAGGTGGCTTTATAATGGGCGATGTATATGAGAGGAATATAGATGATGAGAGTAAGAGGCTTATTCCAGCTTATGTAGGTGTGTATGATGAGGAAAGACTTTTAGGTTATATAGCTGAGGAATTGGATACAGCGTATTTTGATGAGTTGAGGCTTAATATGGATTCGCTTGCGGCAGGAACATTTTATCTGCTTGATGGTAATGGAATGATAATTACGGCAGGTGATACAAAACAGAAGAAAAGTCTTTCACATTTTGTGACTGACAGCTCTGAGCGTAACAGTTTCCAGAAAGCCTGGGATGAGGTTGACCATAACAGTAACCCGGTTGGTAAAATATATTATAAATACAGGGGTGATAGTTATGTAACTTATTATTCTGATGTTGATAACACTAATTGGGGAATGAGACTTACTGAGAATCTGAGTGCACAGAGGCAGACAGGCAGGTCATACACAGTTATGTTATGTCTTGCGTTTGTATTCTTTGTCCTTGCTATATTTATTGTGCAGATATTTATTACAAAGAATGTATTAGCACCAATAGAACAGATAATGAATGTGTTTAATGATATCAAGGCTACACAGGACTATTCAAAGAGACTGCCTAAATCAAATAGTGTTGAGATGAACCAGCTTTCCGATGAAATTAATGGACTTCTCACACATATAGAAGATGAGAATATTCAGGAAAAGGAAAGGCAAAGACATTTAAGAGAACTTGCTGAGTGTGATCCGCTTACTGGAATTAATAATAAAAAAGCGATTGAGCAGAAAATGCTTGCTATGGTTCAGAGTGCAACTGATAAAAAAGTGCGTATAAGTGTTGGATTTCTTGATATTGATGATTTTAAAGATTACAATACTAATTATGGACATCAGGAAGGCGATAATGTAATCAAATTTGTTGCCAATACATTAAAGGAGAATTTTAAAGGTGAAGTTGGACGAAATGGCGGAGATGAATTTGTATTTGGTTATGAAGGGGATATAAGTAAAGAGGAACTTGATAGGAAAGTAAAGAAGGTCTATGATATTCTTAACAAGGGTTATACAAGAGGCGATTTGCTAAAGAATATGTCTGTTCCTTGTAGTATAGGTATTGTAACTGCGATAGGTGGAAGCTTTGATTATGCCAAGCTGTTAAAAGAAGCAGATAATGCAATGTATGATGCTAAGATTAATGGAAAGAATACATATGTAATAAGGGAGTTATAGGAATATTATTCCTATAACTCCCTTGGTTTATATAGTTTTAAGCATTTTTTACAAGTACAGCATAAAGTGTTCTTGAAAGAATACTTGCAACAACAAAGCATACAACAGCTTCAATTGCACCCTGTGTTCCGACAAATGCGATAACGAAAGTAAAAGGATTGCTTGCAGCGAATTTAGTTACATAAGTCTGAATAAAATCAGTTCTATAGAAAAGTGCAACAAGTGTACTCATAAAGAGCAGTGTGTTAAGAAGTGGGCAGGCAAGGCTTGCAATGTAGTAAGATACCTTCTGTACACTGCGGATATTATGAAGTCCTTTGAATATAAGTCCTGTAAGAAGTCCCTCGAGTGTTCTTGGAACAACTGTAAGAATAATAGTGAATACAGGGCTGATATTAAATAATGCAAATGTAAATACAGAGCCGCCAGTTACTGCCTGATAGAGGCTTGTAAGTCCGAAAGTAAGACCACATATAAGTCCACCAACAGGGCCAAGAATTATAGCACCAACAGCTACTGGAATTGTCAAAAATGTGATAGTAAGACCTGGAAGTTTAATGTATCCAAGTGGAGTAAAAGCCATAATGATAATAATCGCTATCATAGCGGCAAGTTCAACCATATATTTGGTTGTAAAAGTTTTGTTGGCAGTATTATTAACTGCACTTGTCTGGTTGTTATTCATAAAATCTCCTTTTCGTCTGATAAAACGGCAATCCTGTCTTTCAGACATTTTTAATTGTAGCGTTATGACAGATGGGATAAACACGAATAAGTGTATACAGATACCAAAAATATCTCATATTAGTGTAAGTACATAAATGATGTAGATATACAGACTGGTATAAATTGATATACTATATTGTATATTAATCAAAATGAAATCAGAATATTAATTCAGCATATTTAAAAGTAAAAGTTCAGAATAAAATCTTGTTACACGCCAATTGAGGTCGCACATCAATTCTTTCTTCTACCATTAAAAAACTTCCTTGAAATAATTAAATAAATAATCCAATAATTATAAACTATAAATACCAATGATTACAGGTGATAATAATTACTGGCAGCTGATACATTTTCATCCGAATAACGCTCACGCGTATAATATCATACTTGATAATACAGGGCAATACATAGATTGGATAAAATTGTATACAATGTTTATAAAGTATTAATAAATGCTTCTTATTTTCTTAATTTACATATTTTCTCAATAATGATAAGATAAGAAAATATCGTGGCAGACTACTTTATGTTATTGCCTGATTTGAAGAGATATAGTTTATGAAGAGTTTAATAGAAAGGAAGAATTATGAGCAGAATATTGAAAAGTATTGCCCCATACTGGAAATCAATAATAATTATTCTGTTGTTACTTGTGTTGCAGGCGAATTGTGATCTTGCACTTCCACAGTACACATCGAATATTATTGATGTTGGTATCCAGAATGGTGGTATAGGACATAGTATTCCAGAGAAGATTACTAAAGATGAATATGATATAGCGAAGATGTTTATGACGGACGAAGAGATAAGCATATGGGAGAAATGTTTTGAGGAACAGGATGACTTATATGTCCGTACAGAAAATAATGATAAAAGGTTAGATGAATATGATGATACACTTGCTATGGCACTGATTATTAATAATCAGATGTCATCAGTTACAGTCACACAGTTCAAACAGCAGATGGCGGCACAGATGGGCGTTGATGTATCTGAACTTGAGAACGTTTCAGTTGCAGACCTTGGAAAGAGAATGGGGGTGGAACTTGAAACATTTACTAAGGATATTGAAGATGCTGATGGTAATGAAGTTCCAACAGAATGTGTAGATATGAGAATTATATTTAAGGTAATGTATGATAATGGTGCAATGTCTAAAGATACGTTTATATCTATGAGAGATGAATTCCAGTCAACATTTGATACAATGGGTTCAACCCTTATATCTTCAATGGGAAAGGCTTACGCTAAGTCAATGGATGCAAAGGCTGGAATGGATATGAAGGCCATACAGAAAAGATACCTTTGGATATCTGGTGCTAAGATGGTAGGAATGGCACTTCTTATTGCGGTATGTACTGTATGTGTTGCATTCTTTGCATCAAGGGTTGGTGCTGGAGTTGGACGTGATTTAAGAGGAAAAGTATATAAGAATGTAATGAGCTTTTCTAATGCAGAGCTTGATAAGTTCTCAACAGCTTCACTTATCACACGTACAACTAATGATGTACAGCAGATACAGCTCGTATGTGTTCTTATATTAAGAATGGTTCTTTATGCACCTATTATTGGTATCGGTGGAGTTATAAAGGTAATGTCAACAGGTGCTGGAATGGAATGGGTAATAGCCCTTGCAGTTCTTGTAATTATTGGCTTTGTACTTTTACTTATGGCAGTTGCAATGCCTAAGTTCAAGCTTATGCAGAAGCTTGTTGATAATGTCAATCTTGTATCAAGAGAGATACTTACAGGTCTTTCTGTTATCCGTGCATTCGGTAGAGAGAAGAAGGAAGAAGAAAGATTTGATAAGGCTAATAAAGAGCTTACAAAGACAATGCTTTTTACTAACAGGGTAATGACATTTATGATGCCGGTTATGATGCTTATAATGAACTGTCTCTCAGTAGGTATTGTATGGGTAGGAGCTCACAGAATTGACAGCGGTGTTATGCAGGTAGGTTCAATGACAGCATTTATTACATATGCTATGCAGATTGTAATGTCATTCCTTATGCTTACAATGTTGTCAATTATGCTTCCAAGAGCGATTGTAGCAGCAGACCGTATAGATGAAGTTATTAATACAAAGTCATCAATAACAGATGCAGAGTCACCTAAGAGTATAAGCAATCCTAAAGGACTTTTAGTATTTGACCACGTTAACTTTAAGTATCCGGGTGCTAATGAAAATGCTCTTGAAGATATCAATTTTGTGGCTGAACCGGGGAAGACAACAGCTATTATAGGAAGTACAGGATGTGGAAAGTCTACACTTGTTAATCTTATTCCAAGACTTTATGATGCAACAGAAGGTTCAATAACTCTTGATGGTGAGAATATCAAGAATATCTCAATGAAGGAATTAAGAGATGAACTTGGTTATGTACCACAGAAGGGAATATTATTCTCAGGTACTATTGAGTCTAATATCAAATTCGGTGCACCAGAGGCTTCCATGGATATAGTAAAGGAAGCAGCTGAGATTGCACAGGCAACTGAATTTATTGAAACTAAGTCAGCAAAATATGAAAGTCCAATCGCACAGGGTGGAACTAATGTATCTGGTGGACAGAAGCAAAGACTTTCAATTGCAAGGGCTATTGCTAAGAATCCTAAGATATTTATATTTGATGACAGCTTTTCAGCACTCGATTTAAAGACAGATGCGGCACTTAGAAAGGCACTTGCTTCTAAGGTTACAGACAGTACAGTTATCATAGTTGCACAGAGAATAAGCACAATACTTCACGCGGACCAGATTTTAGTTATGGATGAAGGTAAGATAGTAGGAAAGGGTACTCACGAGGAACTTCTGAAGAATTGTGAGGTATACCAGCAGATAGCCAAATCTCAGATGTCAGCTAAGGAACTGGGAATTGACGGAAAGGAGGAAGCATAATTATGGCAGATAATAACTCATATAAGCAGACTCCAAGACGAAGAGGTCCAGGAGGCGGTATGGCTCCCACAGAAAAAGCCAAGAATTTTAAAGGCTCAATAAGCAAGCTTATGCAGTATATTGGCAGATATAAGATTGCTATATTGGCAGTTATGATTATGGCGGCGGCTTCTACAGTATTTACAGTAATAGGACCTAAGGTATTAGGTAAGGCAACAACAGGTCTTTCAGAAGGCCTTATGAAAAAGATTACAGGAACTGGTGGAATTGATTTCTCATATATTGGAAGAATTCTTATAATTGTACTCTGTCTGTATGCGTGCAGTGCAATATTCAGCTTTATTCAGGGCTGGATAATGACAGGTGTTTCACAGAAGGTGTGCTACAGACTTCGTAAAGAGATATCAGAGAAGATTAACCGTATGCCTATGAAGTATTTTGAGAGCAGGACATACGGAGAAGTTCTTTCAAGAATAACTAACGATGTTGATACATTAGGAATGGGTCTTAACCAGAGTATAACAACAATTATTACATCAGTTGCTACAATGATAGGTGTTCTTGTAATGATGTTAAGCATTTCACCACTTATGACAATTATTGCGATAGTTATTCTTCCAATATCCGTTGGTCTTGTATCATTTGTTGTTAAGAAGTCACAGAGTTACTTTAAGACACAGCAGGAATATCTTGGACATATTAATGGACAGATAGAAGAAACATATGGCGGACATATGGTTGTTAAGTCGTTCAATAAAGAGAAGGATATGGTGGATACATTTGACAAGACTAATGCTGTATTATATTCATCAGCCTGGAAGTCACAGTTCTTCTCAGGAATGATGCAGCCTATTATGATGTTTGTTGGTAACCTTGGTTATGCAGGTGTTGCACTTTCAGGTGGTATGCTTGCTATCAATGGAGTTATCACAATTGGTGATATTCAGGCATTTATACAGTATGTTAAGAACTTCACACAGCCAATAACACAGATTGCACAGGTTATTAATCAGGTACAGTCTATGGCAGCAGCTTCTGAGAGAGTATTTGAATTCCTTGAAGAAGAGGAAGAAGAACAGATAGCTGCCAATCCAGTACCTACAGATAATATCAGAGGTGAAGTTGAGTTTAAGCACGTTAAGTTCGGATATAAGGAAGACCAGATTATTATTAAGGATTTCTGTGCCAATGTTAAGCCAGGACAGAAGGTTGCTATCGTTGGTCCAACTGGTGCAGGTAAGACTACAATGGTTAAGCTTCTTATGAGATTTTATGATGTTAATTCAGGAGAAATCCTTATTGACGGACATAATATCAAGGACTTTAACAGACGTGAATTAAGAGATGCATTTGGAATGGTTCTTCAGGATACATGGCTTTATAAAGATACTATTATGGAAAATATCAGATATGGAAAGCTTGATGCTACTGATGAAGAAGTAATCGCTGCGGCTAAGGCAGCACACGCACATCATTTTATAGAGACTCTTCCGGGTGGATATAATATGGAACTTAATGAGGATGCAAGTAATGTGTCACAGGGACAGAAGCAGCTTCTTACTATTGCAAGAGCTATTCTTGCTGACAACCCAATCCTTATCCTTGATGAGGCGACAAGTTCTGTAGATACAAGAACAGAGATTCAGATACAGAATGCTATGGATAATCTTATGAAGGGCAGAACGAGCTTCGTAATTGCCCACAGATTATCAACTATAAAGGATGCTGATATTATACTTGTTATGAAAGAAGGAGATATCGTAGAGCAGGGCAATCACGAAGAATTACTTGCTAAGGGTGGTTTCTATGCTGACCTTTATAACTCACAGTTTGAGGAGGCAGAAGCATCTTAAGCTATGAGAGATACATTTATAGAATGGCTTATTTTAATCAATATAATAACATTTGTTATATATGCACTGGATAAATATAAAGCAGTACATCATCTTTGGAGAATACCTGAAAAGACGCTTATATTCTTAGCAATTATAGGTGGTTCTCCAGCGGCAATACTTGCTATGTATACAATAAGACATAAGACAAGGCATATTAAATTCACACTGGGTGTACCAGTTATACTTGTTATTCAGATAATCGTGCTTTATATTCTTTATACAAGATATGGTATATTTACAGGGTGAATATGAAGATTAAAGAAGTAATATGTTAAAAAAGTATAGATATAATATAGGACTGTGAATAAAAAAATCTGGGTTTTACGATTAACATACCGTTATGTGAGTTAATCATAAAATCCAGATTTTATTAATTGAAATTATATAATAAGTATTATAAGCGTCTGATTAACCAATAACGCCTACAAATCCGCATATCAGCACGATTATACCAAGTACAATTCTGTACCAGCCGAACACCTTGAAATCGTGTTTCTTAATGTATCCCATAAGAAATCTGATAACGAAAAGAGATACAACGAAAGCTACAAGCATACCAACAAGGAGAATTATTCCTTCCTGTGAAGACATTGAGTTATGAAGAAGGAACTTAACACCCTTAAGAAGGCTTGCTCCGAACATAACAGGTACTGCAAGGAAAAATGTATACTCAGCAGCAACAGTTCTTGAAACACCAAGAATTAGAGCACCGACAATAGTTGCACCTGAACGTGATGTTCCAGGGAATATAGCAGCGATAAGCTGAAAAAGACCTATATATGCAGCAAGCTTATAATCAATGCCTTCAATAGTTCTGACCTTGGCTTTCTTGCCGTGGTGCATAGTCTCTACAATAATAAATGCAATACCAAAGAGTATAAGCATAATAGCTACAGTTGTGTAGTTATAGAAAAGTTCTTCAAGCTTTTCATCAAATAATACGCCGACAATTGCGGCAGGTATGCACGAAACAAGAATGTGAAACCAGAGCTTGAATATATCACACTTGATATAAGCACCTGCACCCTCAGATGAGAGTGGTTCTTTATTATTGTTCTTTCCAAATGGCCATAACTTGTTCCAGAATAGTATAACAACTGCCATAATAGCACCAAGCTGGATAACTACCTCAAACATACTATAGAATGCATCAGATACTTTTAATGGCATAATTTCATTTAAAAGTATCATATGTCCTGTGCTGCTTATAGGAAGCCATTCAGTGATACCTTCGACAATACCAAAAAGTATCGCTTTTAAAATCTCTAACATTATTCCTCCAATCGGATACGGATATTGTATCATAAATATATGTATAAAAAATCTGTAAAATTCTTATATCCGTTCACTTTATTTTTTCTTAGAATTAATAATATGTTGTGATTATAATTCTGTTTCAGTTAGTATTCTCTCATTGCATAGAGATACTGTCAACTGTGAATTATCTAATTTACAACAAATTTTTATAAATTTCACTTTACACCGGTTATTGATAAAAAATATTGATAAGAGCCAATATGCGTGTTAAACTTATTCGGATATTTGATAATTACTAAAGCATATTTAATAAGATAACAAGGAGTCAGTTAATGGAAGTATATTTAAAACCAATAATATCAGCCTGCTATGTGTTTCCTATACTTGCTGTAATATTTACAATACCTTACATATTATATGAGTATCACAAATATGGTTCAATCCTTATACTTAGAACGGGGATTGTATATACATTTATATTCTATATGCTGACATCATATTTTATGACAGTGCTTCCACTTCCTCCAAGAAGCTCGGTTACACCAGATACTGCGAGTGTCCTGCTTGTTCCGTTTGATGCAATAAGGAGAATTATAGCTACAGCTAATGTCACTTTGTCACAGCCATCTACATATGTTAACCTGTTTAAATGTTTTGATTTCTGGCAGGCTGCATTTAATATACTGCTGTTATTTCCGTTTGGAGTATATCTTAGATATTATTTTAAAAGACCCTGGTGGCAGGTGCTTATATTTTCATTTGGGTACAGCCTGTTCTTTGAATTGACACAGATTTCAGGACTGTATGGAATATACAGATATCCATATAGGTATTTTGAGGTTGATGACCTTATATGTAATACATTAGGTGGAGTATTAGGTTATGTATGCACACCGCTTATAGTGTTTATGCTTCCGAAAAGGGATAGACTTGATGAGGCTGCATATAAGAGAGGGCAGATTGTATCTGAATTCAGGAGAGGCGTTGCGTGGATAATTGATATGGTAATTATAATGATTCCAGTGCTGGCGGCTATGCTGTTGCTTTGGCACGAGCATATAATTACCAGGAAAATGGTGCTGGGTTCGGTATATGATGTGAGATATGTAGTTATTTTATCGCTGTATATCGTTATTGTGTTCACACTTACGACAAAGCTTACAAGAGGGCGGACAATAGGCAAGTCACTGGTTAATATACGTCTTATAGACTGCAAAGATATGGTTATTAATAAAGTTCCACATATAAAAATGTATAAGCTGTTTATAAGATATTTTATAATATATACAATAAGTGTACCCTCATTACTATATGCGTATAACTTTTATCGTATGGCGATTGAACTTGAAGGGGTAAAATTATGGGCAGTTACAGCAGGATGTGTGATATGTATTTTAATTACAATATATATGGCATTTGATTTATTATTGTGTCTGTTTAGCAGCACAAGAAATATGCTATATGACAGAATAACAGGAATTACGCATAGAAGTGACATAATAAGCAGACAGGATAATACAAATTTAACAAGTTAAAGATAATATTTAGCCGAATAAGATACATTTCGAATATATAACAGGAGGTACGATTGTGACAATAAAAGATTTGCCAGCAGGTAAAAGTGCTACAATATTAAAAGTAGGTGGAGATGGTGCATTAAGACAACATTTTCTGGATATGGGACTTATTCAGGGTGCAGAAGTTACAGTTATAAAATATGCTCCTATGGGTGACCCTGTTGAATTAAGAATTCATAGCTATGAGCTTACCATAAGACTTTCAGATGCAGAACAGATAGAGGTAAGTGAGCCTTATTGTATTGATAATAAAGCTGTGGAAAATGTTAAAATGAATAGTATAGTAAAGGAACATCCGGGATTTGGTGAAGGAGGCAGGTATCACGATAAGGAAAATGAAAATCCTCTTCCAGATGATGAAAAGCTGACATTTGCACTTGTAGGCAACCAGAATTGTGGAAAAACAACCCTTTTTAATGTATTAACAGGCTCCAATCAGCATATAGGTAATTTTCCAGGTGTTACAGTTGATAGAAAAGACGGAGTTATAAAAGGTTATCCTGATACACTTATAACAGATTTGCCAGGAATATATTCAATGTCACCATATAGCAGTGAAGAAATAGTAACAAGGGAATTTCTGCTTATGGACAAACCTAAAGGTATTATTAATATATTAGATGCTACTAATATTGAAAGAAACCTTTATCTGTCAATGCAGCTTATGGAATTAGGAATTCCTATGGTAATTGCACTTAATATGATGGATGAGGTAAGAGTCAATGGAGGTTCTGTAAGAATTAACGCAATTGAGGAATTGCTTGGAGTTCCGGTTATACCAATATCAGCGGCTAAAGGTGAGGGCATAGAAGAACTGGTAAGTCATGCCATTCACGTTGCAAAATATCAGGAAAAACCACAGATATCAGATTTTTGTTCCAAGGACAGTGCGGTTCATAGATGTATACATGGCATTATGTCGCTTATAAGTGACCATGCAGACAAAGCAGGATACCCTGAAAGATTTGCAGCCTCCAAGGTTGTTGAGGGGGATTCACTTGTACTTAAGCATCTTGAACTTGAGCAGAATGAAAAAGAAATGATTGAACACATTATAGTACAGATGGAAGAAGAATGTGGAATGGATAGAGCCTCAGCTATAGCAGATATGAGATTTGCTTATATTGAAGATGTCTGTAAGAATACGGTTGTAAAGCCAAGAGAAAGTAAGGAAAGAATACGAAGCCAGAAGATTGATAAGCTTCTTACTGGTAAATATACAGGTATCCCAATGTTTATAGCAATTATGGGACTTGTGTTTTATCTTACATTTAATGTTATAGGTGCGGCACTCTCCAATGTACTTGATATTTTAATTACATTTGTTACAAATGGGGTTGATAATCTTCTGACAGCAATGAATGTTAATTCGGTATTGCATGCACTTATCATAGATGGAATATTCAATGGGGTTGGTAGTGTATTAAGCTTTCTTCCGATAATCGTAACATTATTCTTCTTTTTATCAATTCTTGAAGATAGCGGTTATATGGCAAGAGTCGCATTTATTATGGATAAGCTCTTACGTAAACTTGGATTATCAGGAAGAAGTATAGTGCCTATGTTAATTGGTTTTGGATGTAGTGTTCCAGGAGTTATGGCAAGCCGTACACTTTCATCTGAAAGAGACCGTAGGATGACAGTTCTTTTAACACCATTTATGAGTTGTTCAGCAAAAGTACCTATATATGCCTTTTTCTCAGCAGCATTTTTCCCACATTATGCAGCGCTTGTTATGATAGGTATGTATTTTATAGGAATTATTGTTGGAATAATTATGGCGTTTATATTTAAAAAGACATTATTTAAGGGAGAACCAGTTCCATTTGTTATGGAGCTTCCTAATTACAGAATGCCTGGTGCTAAGAATGTGGTACATTTGTTATGGGAAAAGGCAAAGGATTTCTTACAGAAAGCATTTTCTATTATATTTATTGCAACAATACTTATATGGTTTATGCAGAATTTTGATATAAGGCTTAACGTTGTGGCAGATTCAAGACAGAGTATACTTGCTGTATTAGCAGGTATGATTACTCCGTTGTTTAAACCATTAGGATTTGGAGACTGGAGACTTGTAACAGCTATACTTACAGGCGTAATGGCAAAGGAAAGTGTAGTATCTACGATATCAATTCTATTTGGAAGTACGATAGAGATGGTATCTGTTATATCAGCTGCGGGTGCAATGTCATTTCTTGTGTTCTGTCTTTTGTATACACCTTGTGTTGCGGCAATTGCCTCAGTTAAAAAAGAACTTGGAGGTAAATGGGCAGCATATGTTGTAGTTATTCAGTGTGTTGTAGCATGGATTGCGGCATTAATTACATATATTATTGCTGGAATTTTATAACTCTGATAAATATGTATGCGAAAAAAAACATTGCAAAATCAGACTATTGATGATAAATTATCAATAAGCTAATTCCTAGAGGGAGTAATCGGCATATTTATATATGCAGTTATATCGACATAATGGCTTATAAGCCCGGTATTACTTTAAATGATGAGACTCGTGGACAGTATCAGTACTGTCTGCGGGTCTTTTTTATATAACTGGAATTCGTTTTCGTTAAAACATCAATTATTATATATGATATGACAATTGGTTATAATCTTTCTTGGAGCAACAGATAAAATATAGAAATGAGGACAATTAAGAAATGAGTATTGTTGAATTATTTATACTGGCAGTAGGACTTTCAATGGATGCTTTTGCTGTATCTATATGTAAGGGCTTGTCGCTTGGAAAGATAAAGCCTAAGCATATGTGCATTGCCGGTGCGTGGTTTGGTGGATTTCAGGCATTGATGCCGCTTATTGGCTATTATCTCGGAAGTCTGTTTGCCGATATGGTTACCAGATATTCACACTGGGTTGCATTTGCACTTCTTCTTGCAATTGGTGGTAATATGATTAAGGAGTCATTAGGGGAAGAAGAAAATGTCAGCAATGATATGGGATTTAAGAGTATGTTATTACTTGCAATTGCAACAAGTATTGATGCACTTGCAGTAGGCGTGTCATTAGCATTCCTTAAGGTTGCCATTCTTCCAGCGGTATTATTTATAGGCTGTATTACATTTGTCTGTTCAGCGGCAGGTGTTAAAATTGGAAGTATATTTGGTGATAAATATCAGTCTAAAGCAGAACTTTGTGGAGGGATTATTCTTATTCTTATAGGAATTAAGATATTACTTGACGGTTTGGGAATACTTTAGTTATAATATTATAATTAAGTAAGAAATGAGGATTAATATATGAAAGAAATGTTATTGGCATTATTACTGCTTATTATAGGTTTTGTGCTTCTTATAAAGGGAGCAGATTTCTTTGTTGACGGAAGTTCGTCAGTTGCGAAAAGATTAAAAGTACCTTCAATGATAATCGGACTTACAATTGTAGCTATGGGTACAAGTCTGCCAGAATGTGCAGTTAGTGTTACAGCTTCACTTAACAATAATAATGCTTTAGCTGTAAGTAATGTAATAGGTTCTAATATATTTAACCTTATGGTTGTGTGTGGTGTATGTGCATTATTTACACCATTGGCGGTATCAAAAGATACTTTAAAGAAAGAATTTCCATTTTCTATCATATGTGCCATTCTTCTTGCGGCACTTGGTGCTGTTGGAATGACACTTGGAAGAATTGACGGAATAGTATTTCTTGTAATATTCGCAGTTTACCTTTGCTTGATGATTGTATCAGCTAAAAATGCACGTAACGAGGCACTTAATAAAGAACTTGAAGAAGAGGTTGATGAAGAGATAAAAATTCTTCCAGTATGGCAGTGTATTGTATACATTATTGGTGGAGCAGTAGCTATTAAGTTCGGTGGTGATTTTGTTGTTGATGGAGCTTCCACAATTGCAACTGGATTTGGTATAAGCCAGAATCTTATCGGACTTACAATAGTTGCACTAGGAACAAGTCTTCCAGAGCTTGTTACATCAATCGTTGCGGCTAAGAAGAATGAAGTGGATATGGCATTGGGAAATGTCATCGGCTCTAACATTTTTAATATTCTTCTTGTATTGGGTGTTGCTGGGGCAATAAGTCCTGTAGCATTTGTAACAGAAAATCTTATCGACATTGCTATTCTTGTTGTTATGAGTGTGGTTGTATGGATATTCGCGTGGTCAAAGAAAAAGCTTGTCAACTGGCATGGTGCAGTTATGCTTGTATCATATGTGGCTTACCTTGTATACATTTGCATAAGATAAATATTGCATATAAGGCTGTTTACGTCATATATGAATTGTAATAAAATTATATATGGCAGTTCCGATTTCACCGCATCACTAAAGATAAGGAGAGGGACGGAATATGAACACATATAAGATGGTTCTTAATGAGGATACCAGAGTATTAATATATGGTAATAGCATTAAAGTAGTACGCATCAGAATTGATGAAATCAACTATATAAGCTGTGCCAATAGAATTATTATGATTCATACGAATAATGCCAGTGATAGATTTTATGGGAAGATGAAGGATGTATATAATTTATTGGGGAAATATGGGTTTGAGTACATTAATGAGTCGGAGATAGTTAATTGTATGAATGTGAGTAGTATGACGGTTAATTCGATAATATTAAGAGAGGGAACAGAACTAATATGTAGTAAAAAATTCAAACAAAAGTTCAGAAATCTTATGTGGAACTAAATTCATACCAAAGTTAAAGGTGAATTCCTGTCGGGTGCTATAAGGTACTGGCAGGAATTTACTTTTATATAACAGGAAATATATATAACCTAAGAAAGCGGAATGTCAGAATATTAAAAAAGTATAAATAACAAGTTTTTTAAGGCTTGGCTGTTTGTAATTAATAATTATAAGTGGTAAAATGTTACATATTTTATATTGTAATTATTATGTTGTAATTAATAGAAATGGAGGCTACAATGCAGGCATATACTGTATCGCAGTGGTTATTATTCTTTTATATATATTGTTTCTTTGGTTGGGTATGGGAATGTTGTTATGTATCAGCCAGAAAAGGAAAGTGGGTAAACAGGGGATTTCTTCATGGACCAGCACTTCCAATATATGGTTCAGGTGCAATGGTAATATTGGTAAGTACTATAGGAGTAAGGGATAATATAGCTTTAATATTCCTGTTTGGAATGATATCATCAACAATACTTGAATTTGTTACAGGATATTGTATGGAGAAAATGTTCGGCGTAAGATACTGGGATTACAGTAATCAGCCATTAAATTTAATGGGACATATATGTCTGTTCGTATCATTAGGCTGGGGTGTGTTCTCTGTTCTTCTTGTAAGAATTGTACACAGACCTATAGAGGGCATTGTATATATGCTTCCAGATACAATTACGGACATAATAGCATTTGTCTTGACAATAGCTATGGCAGTTGACTTTACACAGTCATTCAATGAAGCTATGGATTTGAAGGCTGCAATTGAAAAGCTTGCTAATAGTAATGAACAGATAAGAATTCTTGCCAAAAGACTTGAGGTTGCCTCAGCATTTGTTGAAGATGATTATAATAAAATGAAAGAAAAATTCGCTGAAGGTAAAGCAAGTGTTATGAATAAGGCAGGTTCAGTGGGTAAGCTTAAGGGTAGAATTTCATTCGAGAATGATATGAATGAAAGAAAAGGTGTTAAGCTTGCAACCTTACAGAGAATGACAGAGGCTGTTAAAGAGAGTCTTAAGAATAAGATTATGGACGAGAAGGCGGCTAACCAGCTTTTAGAAACACTTGAAAATGAAAAGGTAAATCTTAAGGCTGATACTGGAAGAAACTACAAGAGCGTATTCAGAATTATGAAACGTAATCCGGGTGCTATTTCAAGAAAGCACGAGGAAGAACTGAATGAAATTAAGAGAATGATTAAGTGATTTTAATGTGAGTTCCGGGCTGCTGGTGATTTTAGGAATTGTATTAATTAAATAAAATGTTTGGATAATGAGGATTGTATATGGAAAAGATTATAATATATAATGTAGCTGATGCCAGAAAGATTATAACAATGGCGGCTAATATGCGAATAAAAAGCATAGTTATTGACAATACTAAGCTTTCAGATACATTAGAAAATGTACTGGCATATAGTCAGGATTACAGAACTGATGATATTATGCCATTTATTAATAAAGATAAAAGCATAGTTATATTCTGTGATGTTACACAGAAACATCTGGACAAGCTTTTATTTGGTATCAGAAACAACAATCTTAATGTCGATTACAAGGCTGTTATGACTAAGACTAACAAGTCGTGGACATTGAATAAAATATTATATCATATGGAGATTGAAAAGAAAAACGAAAGGAGATAATTATGGAGATTATTCACGTTACAGAAGCAACATTTAAACAGGAGGTACTTGAGTCGGATAAGCCAGTGCTTGTAGATTTCTGGGCAACATGGTGTGGACCTTGCCAGATGCTTGCACCAGTCCTTGAGGAAGTAGCGGCAAAGCAGGACGATGTAAAGATATGTAAGATTGATACAGATAAGGAACTTAATCTTGCATTACAGTATAAGGTAGCTTCAATACCAACCCTTCTTTTATTTAAGAACGGAGAAGTTGCTGCAACTAATATAGGCTTTATAGGTGATTCCCGCCCCGCGCGCATGCCGCCGCAAAGTGCAACAGGCTCTCGCCTCGGCCCGTCTCTCTCCCGCCTGCTGAACGCAGCCCTCATGCTCGTCCATCAAGGAGTCCAGCTCATGAACATCGCCACCTGCGCCAAAACATCCCTCAAAGCCGTCGTCAGCGTCCCCGTCGGCATCCGTCTGCAGGAACTTCCCTCAATGGTCAAAAGTCTCTGCGCAGGGATTGCGGGCAACGCCGACTGCTCAGGCGGCGAACTCACTCTCACGCTCGAAGGGCTGGACGAAACCCGCAGGATCGTCGTCAGCGTCAATAACGGCAGCGCACGCGCCTTCACCGACGTCCTGACCGACCGACTGATCCGCACGCCCATTCCGGGAAGCCTGCGACGCATGACGCTCTCGCTTGAGCCCGAAATCTCTGATCTCATCAGGGACACGCCGAACGCTTCCGTCCCGACGGGGCTTGCCGCCCGACTTCAGGCACGCCTTGGTCCGGGACGCGTCTTCCGTCTCAGCAACCTCGATGAAGGCCTTCCCTCCACCTCGAGCCGTCTTGCTCCCGTTGCGGACGCCTTTGCGCGCAAGCCCATGAGCGCTCCTGCCGGCAAAGCAGACGTGAGGCCCACGATGCTTCTCTCTGATCCGCTACCGCTCCACGCTTCGGACGATGGACTTGCATGGCGTCAAGAGTCCCTGCGTCTGGTTGATGGTCCCGTGCGCCATGCCGACGACTCGGAGATCCGCGACTACTTTGTGGCCGAAAGTTCGAGCGGCCGCCGCGTCTGGCTTTACCGAACGGAGGATTCCGACAAGACGGAGGTCCGCTGGCACCTCCATGGGTTCTTTTCCTGAACCTATAATGAGCGGACTTCAATCCTCAGCAAGGGATCCGAGCCCGTGAAAGAACCCATTCTGCTGCACAGCTGCTGCGCGCCCTGTTCCTCCGCCATTCTCGAATGGCTTCTGCAGAACGACTACGCGCCTCACGTCTACTACTTCAATCCCAACATATTTCCTGAAGAGGAGTATCTCGTTCGCAAGAACGAGTGCATCCGCTACTGTGAAAAGCTTGCCGTTCCGTTCACGGACGGCGACTGGGACCACGCAGGCTGGCGCAACGCCGTCAAGGGACACGAATGCGATCCAGAACGCGGCGAACGCTGCACAACCTCACGATCGTCACTTTGCTTCATCACTCATTATACGACCA